>VMHT01057871.1_pt1 | contig 15692 bp, 17 predicted proteins | sample 4693611 | NCBI WGS metagenome assembly VMHT01 (sample SAMN12280063, study PRJNA550983) | marine metagenome | isolation source: seawater sampled from same location over 5 years 0.02-0.2 micron viral filtrate | place: USA: collected off the coast of southern California halfway between the port... ... | reverse complement strand
GCAACCACTCCATCTCCAACAAAGTTTAGTGTAGTTGCACTTGTAGATAATGCACTACCTTCATCTTCAATAGTTATTCCACTACTACCAGCAGACCCAGTTACAGTTACAGCTGCACCCGACAGTGTAGATACACTTAAGTTTGCTCCAAAGTCTATGGTTCCAGCAGTTCCAACTGTTGTTCCACCATCTTTAATAATGATACCTGTTCCAGAAGCAGTAACTCCTGTTAATCCTGATCCATTACCACTGAATGATGTTGCAGTAATTACTCCTGTGATTGTGGTGTTAGTCTGGATTGCAACTTGACCAGCTTTTAAATTTAGGTCGCCGTTACTCTCTATAGTCGGGTCGCCACTTGCTCCAACTATATTAAGATCCTTTACACCAAACGATTTTTCTGCCATTGCGCTAGTCTTTTTTAGTATTTATTAAGAGAACTTTATCTCTACTCCACCACTAATCTTAAGATTAGGTGAGTTCAAGATCTTGATCTCAGGTTTTTTTGGTTCAGTAGGTGAACCAGTAGGAGCATCCCATATTACAACAGGGCCATCACCATATTGATTTACTGCATGGAAATCTTCCCACTGTGATGATGTTGCAGTAAAGGATGTGATATCATCACCATAGTAAAATCTATCTGGGCTTTGAGCACCACAACTATTCTTCAACCAATCTTTGACACCTCTCCAAGTCCATGCTCTATTGTACTGAAGTTTAGTAGTGATCCAACCAGCAACAGTAGGACACCCAGAACTTGTACCACCAAAGTCAACATCATATGGAGTCAATGATAGTCCAGTATATGTTTCTGGATGAGGATATGTTAGGTTAGAGTTCCTTCCATCTGCTGTGAGTGTATCATCAGCAGCACCATAAGCATCAATACCTGTTCCTCTATCACTGTATGATACTATTTTTTCCTTGTAGTCTGAATCACTTAAACTAGTATATCCAGTGCTACTGTATTGATCATCCAATGCACCAACATTGATTGCAGCGAACTCTGTTCCAGCAGTAGACAATCCAGATGTGGTCTTACCTAATGCTTGTGGCCATCCTCTTCTGTTAATTGTATTATAACAAGTCAAACCAAATTCACTATGAGTTGAGGATTGTAGAGATTGATTATCACTAGTAGCCCAATAGTTATTATAGTCTGCATCGCCAGGACTTTGTTGTGTCTGATTACTATTACCAGAAGCACAAACAAAAATGACTCCCGCTTCAGATAATTCATCACCAGCAGCGGTGACAGAACTATCTACCATCTCTCCTTTACATCTACTTAGATCTCCAGCAGAACCATATCTATCAAAGAAAGCTGGTTCATTACTACTATCATACGATACACCATTCACTGATCCATCTATTGCTGCTGGTCTGTACCAATAGTAACCTGTGGTGTGTATAGAGTTAGATCTGTAACCCCAACTATTACTTGATAGTGTGGGATTCTTGTCATCATTTTGTTTCCCAGATGTTGCAGAGTGTCTATCGTAGTTTGGTTTGTATAGATGGAATAGTTTCTGTACATCAAACTGACTACCATTGATTCCAGCATTAGATCCACCGATACCATTGATAACCCATTTGTTACAGTTATATGCTGAACCATAGTTCTTACCAAATACTTGACCAGCACATTGAGTTCCGTGATCAGTACCGTTAGTTCCCTTTGCAGTATTACTTCCATTACAACTAGCTCTTGTATATGAACCACTGATTCCATTTGTAGTTCCTATAGTGGAGAACCCTGCCGATCTCTGACTTGAATCAGACCACCATGCTCTTGCAACAGAATCTTGTGGAACTGTTGTACCATCCCAACGTTGAGTTAATCTATTAATTGGATCTGCATTAAACCAATCTGGATCAATATAATATGGACCATCAAGAACTACATCTAGAACACCACATGTGCCTGGTGTTGTAGATATACCACTCCATGTCAATGCGTTTCCTGTTGACCATCCTACAGGATCATCGTCAGTATGTACAAACTCAGGGTGTGCAATCCAGAAACCATCATCAGATACGATTGCATCTACGCCAGTTCCGTCACCTAATTGTTTTGGTTCAGTTTCTATTATCAAATGATCATTTCCAGTCACTCCAGTTGCTGTTGCATCCCAAGGATTTTCTTTTTGTGTATGTCTTAGTATCTGATATCCAGTTCTATTCTTATCTGATGCACCAATACCAGCCTGAGATGTAGGTGGTAGTGATGGTGCAGTATTCCATGCCCTGTAGTTGGATACTGTCTTGTCAAATCTGCCAAATCTTTTTACGCCAGTGGTTATATCTTTAGGATCGGGAGAATAGTTGCCTGGATATACGTCATAGTCAATACAAACGAATACAACTTTAGGATGTTTTCTTAGATCTTCTGCTTCCGCATCAGTCAACATATAAGTTGCTCTGGTATCACTATGTTCCTTCTTATCAGGACACACTATTGATGGATCAGGAATGTTATCTTCCAGTGAACCATCTTTTTCTAGTTCTTCGTGAATGAATACCCAATCATCTTTGGTATAACATTTGATAGAGTATGCTTTCTTATCATCAGCTCCAGTTGGCTTGACAGCTAACCCTGTCCTATCAAGAGTGTTCGTACTAGTATGAATCATAATCCTTGAATTAAGGTCTTAACAAATCTGTATGTTGTTAGTCCAGATATTCCAGACTCAGGTGTGAACTTGACTAAAACGTTGGTACTACTTACTGTTGCAGCGATGGATACCTGTTGTTCTGGGGAGTACATGATAGCATATTCTTGTGAGTATGCTGTAACTCCATCGTGCATGACTAGAAGTTTTTGTGACTGTCGGTATGTTCCTACACCAACCATGAATGTGTACTCTGCACTTGAGTAACTAGCGATTGGGAATGAATCTATTTGTTGTTCAACACCAGCAGACGCAGTGAATGTTCCAAATCCAGTAGTAGAAACTCCTCCTCCACCACCTGTTGCGGAGATTGTAATAGTTGCACCAGCGCCAGATGCCGTTGCAGTAACACCACTTCCAACAAAGTTGATGGATGTTATGTTAGATCCAACATCAGATCCCTCTTCTTTAATTGTAAGACTGCCACCACTGGATGCTGCTGGAGTCCATTGTGATCCACTCCATGTTAATACTTCATTAGCATTTGGAGTTGCACTAGAAACATTAGATAGATTACCTAAGTTCTGACCAGTGATACCTGTTAGATATCCACCAAGAGAATGATCTCCCCATGCGTATGCGTTTTCATATTGTGTGATATCAAGTGCAGTGATCTGTGCAGCAGGCCCTGTGAACGGAACTGCTCCTGCCAAGTTGACAGTTGCAACTCCTCCACTATGAGTTACTGTACATGCAGCACCGATGAAGTTAACTGTTTGTGCAGTACCAACGGTAGATCCTTCTTCTTGGTATATCATACCAGCGATACCACCACCTCCACCACCACCTGATGCGGTGACTGTTACTACGCCAGCAGATGCAGCAGATACTGATAGATTTGTACCAAAGTCAATAGTACCAATGGTTCCTACGAGTGTGCCATCATCTCTGATTATGATACCTGTACCAGAAGCAGTAACACCTGTTATTCCAGAACCATCACCAATGAAACTTTGAGCAGTTACAATACCAACGTTGAGGCTAGGAATCCCAGTTAACCCCTCTGCCAGAGTTGCGACTCCAGCTACCGCTGTATATGTGACTCCGATTCCAGTTATACCTGATCCATCACCTTTAAATGATGTTGCAGTTACAACACCAATATTATAGTTCTCAGTTCCTGTTCCTACAGTAGTATCAGCATTTTTATTAACAAGTTCTCTCCATCCTAAAGCATTATTATTGAGTGCTAATCTATTTCCTTGACCTGTATGGAAGTGACACCAATACCAAAGTGTGTTAGGTGCATCAGCTGGAGGTGTAAAGTGTACAGTCTTAGTAGTAGCAGTAGAAAAACCACTGGTGTACTCTGCCATAGTCTTTTCTACACCATCTAGTCTGTAAACTGTAGTGGTAGGATCATAGTGACCTCCGCCTGGTATCAAGTCTCCATCTTCAGTTAGACTGAACATGAATGGGTGAGCCTGATTATTATAGTTGGCATTTGAAGCATCATTCTGATCGAACAGATAAGTCGCTCCTCTTGTTATAGGGAATTGATCTGGTTTTTCTACACCATTAAGATAAAATACACCTGTTACTTGACCTCCCACAGTATCAGTACCGACTGTAACATTAACTGTTATCTGTTCCTTATGTCCATAGTATGCCTTATCAAATTCATTAACGTGTGCAAATTGACCATGATTTACTCCCGCTGATGGTAGATCACTGTAATTATTCCATAAGTGAGGTAGAATATTACCTGTTGCAGTTCCGTCCAGTCTGCCTTGTAACTTGAAGTTACCTAGTACGTTAAGTTTATATCCTTCTGTGTTAGTAGTACCAATACCAATGTTAGTTAAAGTATGAATACCAGTTGTATTTGATCTCCATATACTATCTGTTGATGGTAGGTTAGTAAGTTCAGAACCATCACCAGCAAACTTAGATGCAGTTACGACACCTACAGTCTGGTAGTTACCATACATGTCTTGGTGAAGTATCTGTCTCCAACCACTGTAACCACCCATTGTGGTTCCGCCAGAGACATATGCAGTCTTAGTATTGTTTGCCCATGCAAACATACCTCTCCAACTTGTAGCACTAGGTAGATCACCTGTTGCGTCAAAGTCAAAACGCATCTTACTACCTTGACCAGGCATTGTTACAATACCAATCGCAGAATTGATATTGTCGATAACAATAGAAGGAGTTCCTGTTAAATTCTGTGCGACTGTGGCGATGCCTGAAGTGTGTGCATACCCAGCCATGGTTGCAAACCCTGTGTTACCAGTGTATGTTGCAACACCAGCTACCTTTGCATACTCAGCTACACCTGAGTTGGTTGAAACTCCAGATGCTGATGCGTATGTTACAATACCAGCGACTGTGGCGAAGTTTGCAGACAGTGCCAGTGTTGCCGTGTCAGCGAACCCAGCTGTTCCTGATGTGGTAGATACTCCAGAAACGTTTGCATACCCAGATGTAGTAGAGAATCCAGAAGTGTATGCGAATCCTACTGTATCAGCAGCAGAAACTGTCACATTACCACCAAATACCTGTGTAATATCTAAGTTTCTATCGAAGTTAAGACTTTGTGCAACACCAACGAGTGTTCCACTATCTTTTATAACAACACCTTGACCAACTGCGGTCACACCTGTTAGACCAGAACCATCTCCAACGAATGTTCCAGTTGTAATACCTGTTAATTGTGCGTTACCAGAAACATACAGAGCTGCGGTAGGTAAAGTTGTGCCTATACCTACGTTCTTACTTGTGTATATTCCTGAGTTCCCTGCCTTCGTCCAAGTACCAGCACTCCCTGCATTGGCACTGAGGTTATTACCGTCACCGAAGGTAGTATATATTTCCGAAAAGTTTGAGTTGACCTTACTAGCACCTAAGGCTAGGGAGTCTCCCAGTCCATCGTTCGGTGTGAATCCAGTAAATATTCCCTGACGAGCCATTTAGCTAAAAATTATAGAGTCCCTGTCTTCTATTTATTGATATAATAAATACGTTATGATAGCTATACTGTATCCTTTGAAAATGGACAAGAATTTATCTGAAGCATACTCTTCAATTTATAAGGAAGGAACCAAATATGGTCTTACTAAAGGCACAGGTAAGCCTGGTGGTGCCATGAAGGACTATCTTGATAAGAAAGCAAAAAAATTACAAAAAGAATATGATAGTCAGTCAAAAGAAAAAAAGAATAATCCAGCTTTCCAATCTAATAAATTGAACCCTCAACCTCAGTATAATAGTAGATATAGAAAGGAGTGGGAAGCACTCAAACTCATGGAACAAGAGGAATATGCACAAGATTTTAACGAATGGAAGAGTGGTTTAGTCGAGGAAGGGTATGATATTAGTAGATGGAGTGAGTCTGAACTAGTTGAGACATTCATTAATGAACATGATCTTTGGAAATCTAAAGATGCTATTATGAAAGCTATCTCAGAATCAGACAAGAAAGGTAGTGGTAGTGGTAAGAAAGATGCTTGTTACAAAAAAGTAAAAGCGAGTGCAAGTGTATGGCCAAGTGCATACGCATCTGGTAGACTAGTTCAGTGCCGTAAGAAGGGTGCTGCAAACTATGGTAACAGTAAGAAAGAAGACTTCTCTGATTGGAGAGATGATCTTGGACTACTAGATGAGAATAGAGCGACTGCTTATACTGCTGGTATGTCTGATGGTCAGAAAGCAATGGAGATGAGAAAGATAAGTCCTAAAGTTGCAGACCAAGCTGGTAGATCACATGATAAGTTCATGTTTGGTAAAAGAAAAACAAGTGGAAAGTCCAATAAAGAATATAATAAAAAAATCTTGAAAGATAAGAAGTACAATCAGAACACTACTGGTAGAGGAATGCCTGTAAGTTATCGTGATAGTTATGAGAAAGATAGAGACGACGTTATACAATCTAAAATAAGACAAGGTAAAGGATCATTCAAAGACTTAGGTAAAAAAAAGTGAAGAACTTCAAACAATTTCAAGAGAAACTCACACACATCAGTGTTCCTCTTAAAAAAATAAACAAAGATATTAAGAGTCAACCTGGCGATAAACCGTTTACACAAGAACCTGGCAAAAAACCTAAAGTCTTAGGTGAAGAGGGTTATGATGTCGCAAGAGATATGGGAAAGGTGCCAAAAACTAAAGACAAGAAAGATGCGACTACCATGCCACCAAGTGAAGAAATGAAAAAGACACAGAAGGTAAATAAAGGACCTTCTGCCTTTGACATTATCAAGAAGAAGTATGGTAAATCTGTAATGAAGATCAAGAAGAAATGACATGCCAGCAGTCTCAAAAAAACAACAAAGGTTCATGGGAATTGTTAGAGCGTATCAGAAAGGCACTCTCAAAACGCCGCCGACGCTTGAGGTTCAAAGAGCTGCTACCAGCATGAAGAAAAAAGATGTAAAGGATTTTGCATCCACCAAACACAAAGGATTACCCAATAAAAAAGTGAGAAAAGAATCATTCAATGAAGATTACGTCAAGGAACTAGAGGATGGTCTAGTTAAGATGGACTACCCTGCCTATGATGATGTAGATAAGTTGATGAAGAAGATTGCGAAGGATAATAATATTGATACCACAACATTACACATGGCATTTAAGACCAAACATCTTATGGTTCCAGATGACTGGGCTAAGAGAAAGATGATGGAACCTGTCATGATTCCCAAGACACCAGTGAACGAGATAAGTTTACCTACAAACCAAGTTAAGAAGAAACCAAATCCATTTGGAAAGAGAGCAGTTGCAAAAGCACTTGTATCTGACGTGGGAGAAAGAATACAAAAAAAAGTAAGATCTATGACAACTGTTCATAACGAAGGTAACTTACACAAGTGGTTCAAGGGATCTAAGTCTAAAGATGGTAAAGGCGGTTGGGTCAATGTAGTAACAGGTGGAACTTGTGCTAGTGACGAGCCAGGTGAGGGCACTCCTAAGTGTGTATCATCATCGAAACGTGCAAGTATGACTAAGGCAGAAAGACTCTCTGCATCTAGAAGAAAGAAGAAGGCAGATCCTAACCAACAGTCTAAGTCAGGAGCGGCAAAGCCTACATATGTTAGTACAGATAAGAAAAAGAAATCAGTGAAAGAAGGTTTCCTTAAAGAAGTATCAGATGCTAAGATGTTTAGACAGTCTGATGAGAATTTAGACAAACTTAAAAAGAAGTTTGATGGTATGGATGATGGTCCTGCTAATTCTTTCATGAGAAAAAGAATTTCAAAAGAATTAAAGAGAAGAGAAACACAGAAGAGAAAAGAAATGTTGAACCCTACGGTTCAAATTAAAGATGAGTATATAGCAGAAAAGAAAGTTAAGAGAGATAAGTATGGTGATCCTATCAATCCAGATGGTAGTTATGCAGGCAAGAAAAATGAAGATAAGAATCCAAAGGATCAATTCAGTAACAACGAATCATATGATGCAAAGAAGAAAGCGATGAGAGATGCTTTTCTAAGTCGTAAGGAAGGCCAAAAGGTTGCTGAAAAGAAAAAGAGTTATAACGAGATGTTTTCATACCAGAAAGATTCTGTCAAGAGACAATATAGTGGAAAGGATTATAAACCAGAAGATAAAAAGAATGTTCAGAATCTAACTAGAAAACCAGTCAATAAAGTGGGTGGAAGAACTGATGGAACTGCTGGTAGTTATGTAGAGAAACCTCAGAGAACTACTAATGAAGATTATCATAGTGGACAGGGTGAAAAGAAAGTAAAAAGAACTCTAAAGTATATGAAGAGTAAAGGACAGGATGGAGCTCCTGGCTTAAATGCAATGATATCAAGGATAAAAGATCATGAAGATAGAAGAGGTGTTAAGAAAAAGAAAGAAGAAGTAAATGAAAAGAAGAAGGTTGAGATTAAACTTAACCCTAAGACAAAAATTGGAGTTAAAGTTACTGACATAGGGGCTGGTGGAAAAGAGTATGTCAGAAAGGATACAATGAACGAAGCATCAAAGTATAGTTCTATAGTTAGAGCTGGTATCAAACTTGGTGGTAAGAAAGGTGGTAGATTGGCACAGAAAGGTGAGAAAGCTGCACTTGAGTATGGAAAAAATAAGGCATCACAAGCTGCAAAAGGTGGAAAGGATGCTGGTGCTGCTGAGAAAGCAGGTGCTGCAATCGGTGGCACTATTGGTGGTGCAGCTGGATTTTTAGTTCCTGATGGACCTTTAATGGCTGCTGGTGAAATTGCTGGAGGATATCTTGGTTCAAAAGTTGGTGGTGCGATTGGTAAAAAGATTGATAACAAAGTAAGAGGTAAAGGACAAGAACATCCACAGAATAAAAATACTCCACAGAATAAAATAGTTAAGACTAAACAGTTAAAAAATACTTCCAACAAAACTATGGGTATGTCTAAACAAAGACAACAAACATATGCTGTAGCAGAAGACATGAGTGGTATGTCTCAGAAGTCTGGTGATAAGAGAAGCACTGATAGTGGTGCTGGTATGACTGCTAAAGGTGTTGCGAAATATAACAGACGCACTGGTGGTAATTTAAAGACTGCTGTTACAACTGAACCATCAAAACTAAAGCCTGGATCAAAGGCAGCAAATCGTAGAAAGAGTTTCTGTGCTCGCTCTAAGAGTTGGACAGGGGAGAGAGGAAAGGCAGCTCGTCGTCGTTGGAATTGTAACAATGGTTTTGAACCTGAGAATGGTGAGATGATTAATGAATACAAGACCATGCTTGATACAATCAAGAGAAAGGTATCTGTATTGGGTGGTAAATCAAATAAGGAACCAGCAAAGAAGACAACAGGTAGAGATGCTGGTGCGATTGCAAGAAAAGTTTTACAACAGAAACAACATAAGAAATATGTTAACTTCTTAGATATAGATGAAGAGAAAAAAAAGTGTGGTGAAGGTGAATACTATTGTAATGATGACAAAAAATGTAAACCTATTCCCAAAGGATACAGAGTAGGTTATGGTGGATATTTAAAACCAGACAATTCAGATGATGATACCAATGGAAAGAATGGTAATGGAAATGGTAATGGACATGGTGGAAACGGTAACGGTGGAAACGGTGGCGGGAACGGCGGAGGCAACGGAGGCGGAGAGTAGTTGACAAATTTTTTATAATGTGTATAATAGATGAATGAAATATATTTTTGATGTTGATGGGACTCTCACACCCAGTAGACAAAAGATTGATCCTGACTTTTTAATATTCTTCAACAGTTTTGCCTTAGCAAACGAAGTCTATCTTGTTACAGGAAGTGATAGGGATAAAACTATAGAGCAAATTACACACCTTCTCTACTGTAATTGTAAGAGGGTATATAATTGTGCTGGGAACGATGTGTATGAGGGTGACTTGGCAGTATATACTAATCCTTGGACACTACCAACAGATGCAGCACAACATTTATTAGAAGAACTAGAGACTAGTAGGTTCCCAGTAAGAACAGGAACACATATAGAAGAGAGACCAGGCTGTGTAAACTTTAGTATCTTAGGTAGAGGTGCTAACCAGACAGAGAGATTAGTGTATAGTGATTGGGATTCTATAAAGGAGGAGAGGAAAGGAATAGCAGAGAGATTTAATAAGAAGTTTCCAGAGTTACATGCCTTTGTTGGTGGTGTGACAGGTGTAGATATATCAAGTAAAGGATGTGATAAGAGTCAGATCATCAGAGACTTTCCTGATGGCGATGTAGTATTTTTTGGAGATAGATTAGACCCACATGGTAACGACAGACCATTAGCAGATGCGATTGAGAAAAATAAATTAGGTATGGTAATAGAAGTCTTAGATTGGAAAGACACTTGGAATAAATTAACATGAGTGACATCAACTTCAATAGACACCGTGTGTTCAGAGAGACAGACAGTGTTATTTTTTATGATATATCTGTAGAGGAATCAAACGCAGCAGACTTAGTTGTTCATGAAGGCCCTGCCATCTCACCTCCACCTGATTGTGTGGGAGGTAAACAGTTCTATATTCATAGTTTTCAAGACGACTGTAATAGAGTAGTACAGGGAGAGAGGACCTTTGAGTTAGTCAATAGAGACTGGAAGAATCAATATCATATAGTACACCTCAACAGATACAGTGGTGCGTTAGTTATACCACGCAACACATTCCACAGGTCTACATCAGGAGAGAAGGGATCAATAGTAATTAACCAAGCAACAAGGTATCCTGGCTTCGATCCTCATGCTGAGTTCTATCCAGTGTCCACAGCAGAGAACAGAGATTTATATAATATACTAAGGAATGTGGTTCCTGTAATTCACACAGTAGGTGAATGAATACATAGTGTGAAGATATGAGAATTATGGAATGGTTGAAGGAGGAGATTACGAAAACCCCTGGCTATATGAGGGTAAACCTTTTACTTCTGACGACATTAATGATTTCTTCGGTTACGTCTACTGCATTACTAATAAGACAACAGGTAAGAAGTACATCGGCAGAAAATATTTCGTACAGAAACGGAAGCCAAAGGGAGGAAAGAGAAGAGTTACTAGCGAGTCGGACTGGAAGAAATATTATGGATCGTCCCCCGAACTCAAAGCCGACGTATCCGCCTACGGAAAGGAGAATTTTTCAAGAGAGATCCTGTCTCTCCATACAACTCTGGGGAAAACCAACTATGAAGAGACCAGACAACTGTTTATCAATGATGTCCTAACAGAGGCTCTTGACAATGGACAACCAGCATATTATAATAGTAACGTTTTAGGAAGATACTACAGGAAAGATTATTTTGAATAGTTATCCAACGTGGCAACAACCACCAGTTCCTGACTTCATGCCTTATCTTGAGGGTGCAGCTCAGATTATAAAAGAACATGAAATTACTTTAGATGAAGATGGGATATTAGATTTACTACAAATAAAATATAGGTGGCCAGAACCAGCATTGGAAGTTATAAATCAATGCCAAAAAAAGTCTAATGGATTTTTTGATTCTAGAGGTTACATTTATTATGATAGATGGAAGAGATTGTATGATCTAGGATTCACTAGTCTCTTGAGTAACATAATGGATCTCACCTCAGAACTAAGATCTCTTGACGATAAGTTATATGATTATAAAGGATCAGAAACTAATGCTAACATCTATCTGAGTGCTGGTACTATAAAACATAGAGCCAGTTTTGATCCACATAACCATGATTATCATGTCATAGTGAAACCAATTTATGGCACTTGTACATGGCTCATCAATGGAAAATCTCAAGAGGTAGATCCATCTGATGTTTTAATCATACCAGCTGGAACCATGCACGCTGTTGTGGAAAATAAAGAACCTCGACTATCCCTTACAATGAATCTCAGTGGATGATTACATAAACTACATGATCAAAATTGGAGCTGATAGGATTCCTCATCTCCATGATGATCTATTGTCTCACTCCATAAGAGTTGCTGGTTTACTATACAACTATGGTAGACCTATGGATGAGGTCAAAGCAGGACTTTTCCATTCGATATATGGTAATGAATTTCAAATGTATAAAATTAATGTGTCAAGAGAAGAAATTAAAACTGTAATAGGAGAACGTTCTGAACATATAGTAAACCTATTCAATACTTTAATTGATAGAGTAGACACTATACTTTATGCCAGAGGTTTAGATGAACCAGACAAGACAACTCTTAGATGGTTAGAGTATTGCAATATCAAAGATCATGATGCAGAAGCAGATATCTTAAAAGAATTTGAACTATTGTTAAATATTGACGGATAACCGAAAATGTGTTATGATTTAACCGTATACATAATATACATGAAAATTAATTAAAAGAAATGAATTTATTACCTGATGCAGATCTCTTCTTTTGGGAGAAAAAGAAACTGGTGAGGAAATCTGTTCATAGCCTTTTTGAAGGTAAGGATATTCTTCTAGTATCAGTTTGTGGTGCCTTTACACCTCCTTGTACGGAGATGGTAAAGGAGTACGAAGCAATGTATGATAAGTTTATCAAAGATACAGTTGTCGATGACATCTATATTGTTTCAATGAACGACTCATTCGTAATGGATAAGTGGTTTAAGTCTATGAAAATTAAAAAATGTAAGTATCTTCCTGATGGAAATGGTGCATACATTTTGAGACTTGCAAAGCAAGGTGGAATGGCAGCAGCTCAATGTTCTGTTCAAATGTATAATAAAGGAATGGGTGTCAGAGCATGGCGTTGGGTTCTCCTTATAGAGAACAATATACAGATGAGTTATCTTGAGGAGGAGACTCCCGACAATAAAGGATCTAGAGACAACTTAGAGGAAGATCCATTTGAACTAACTCATGCACAACAGGCATATGATATGTTGATCAGCAGAGATCAAGTAGATCATATCAATGAGATAAATGCTGAAGCTGATAAGGGTATGCACAGACCAGAAGGTATACCAATAAGTCCTGGCGGCTAATGAAAATAATAAGTCTGAAATATCTAGAGGAAAATTTTGATGAGGTACTCGAACTGGCTCAGGCTGGTGAGAGTTTCTTATTAGATACTCCTGATGGCCAGATAGCATTAGTTCCAGATAAGAATATTCTAAAACCAGTTATTGATTCTGGACAGGCAAAAGACATAGAACATATGTGGAACCATGATGATGGTGCTTGACTTAATAATATTATTTGTGTATAATAAAGTATATACAATTTTATTATGATTGAAGTACTTGTACAGAATGAACCATACAGGTATGTGAAGATGCCTGATCCACTTGATAACGGTCAACCAGACTATCGTATTCAGAAGTGGAACAATTACAATGGTTACAAAGATATGTACCTTTGTGATAACTTTATGCAGTTTAAAACTGCCATTGATGACTTTGAATATACAAAGTGGTTAGACCCTGCTGGTGTGCCTTGTTACATCAAAGATGACTGAAGAACCATCTCTACCAGAACAGGCAAAGAATATTACAAAAACTGCCTATGATATAGTTAAGGGTTTCGTTTTCAACGGAACCTTAATTGTTCCTGATGAGGTAAAAAAAGCACGAATAGATATATGTAGAGAGTGTAATAGGTTTGATCCAAACCGCATGAAATGTAATGAGTGTGGTTGTTTTTTGGTGAACAAGGTCAAGTTTTCTGCTGCACACTGCCCGCTAAACCTTTGGTAATTTAATGGATACAAAAATTAATATGAAGTTCCAAGATTTTATTGGAATCTTTGACAATGCAATCGACCCACGCTTCTGTGAGTATCTCACAGACTATATGGACAAGGCGGAATTTGTTGACTTTAAAAGAAATTTTAGTCATGTAAAAGATAAACAGATATGTTTAGATGGATTCTCTCCTGGCGAGTCTAAACAGTTGATGGAGTTTGTAAACAATTGTTTGTTCCATTACCTCAATGAGTACACCTACCTAGGCAATTTCAGTTATGTAAGTTCTTTGTGTCTACTTCAAAAAACAGAACCTACGAATGGGTATCATTTGTTTCATGCAGAGAATGTAAATTGGAATCTAAACAACAGAACTATGGCTTGGATGGTATATCTGAATGACGTAGAGGAAGGTGGAGAGACAGAATTTTTATATCAGAAGTTGAGAGTAAAACCAAAGAAAGGAACTGTTCTAATATGGCCTGGAAGTTATACTCATTTACATAGAGGTAATCCTCCTATGACAGATAAGTATATTGCTACTGGTTGGTATCAAGGAAACATAGGACTACAGACCATCCAAACCGCAGGCATATTAGATAAACAATACAGAGATAGTATTAGTAGTGAGTGATATACATATCTTATTTCCAACACCAGTATATCAGAACGTCTTAGATTTTAGACCCTCTGAGATTAAATCTATGTTGGATTTTTTGAAAGAGATAGAGTGGGCTCGAGACGTAGACATATATGGTGGACCAAATGGAGAGACTACTAAGTTAGATGAGGATTTATTATCAGAACCAGAGTTGAGTAAGTTGGGTGGGTTGATAGATCAGGAAGTTAAGAGTTTTGCTAAAACTCTACAGATTGATTTAACAAAACATGGGTTGAAAAGAATTAATTCTTGGGGTAATCTACAAAGGAAGGGTAATTATATAAAAGAACATCGCCATAACAACACACAGTTTGCTGGAGTCTTTTACTTACAAACTCCAGAGGGCGGTGGCGATATAGTTTTCTCCACCAGAAATCCTACTTGGATTACTAGTTATTGGGAACCTTCTCTTACTGGATATGATGATCTCAATAGTTTTGAGAAGAGATTCAAACCAGAAGAGTCTGGAATATTTCTTTTCCCTGCTCACCTAGATCACTATGTTACTCCATCTGAATCATCTGAGGAGAGATATAGTATCTCATTCAATTACAATCTTGATGGCAAGTTTTTCGGGGATTGTAACAACCATCTAACAATGAAAGTATTATGAAACTAACACAAGAGATTATTGACCAGATACAAGAAGCAATGCTCCATACCAAGAAAGATGGTAGTATCAACTGGAAGGATGAAGATGATGTCGTAGTTCAGTTAGCAGGGACATTTGCTGCTGATAGATTCATTGTTATCAAGAACAAATCTAAGAGTCCTGTTGTAAGTGCTGAACCACATCCTTACTTTGATTATGAAAAGAAAGTCTTTACTAAAGATGGTAGAGAAGAATACATCAAAGAACAGGAGGAATTAAAGAAATGAAAATGACTCCCGAAGAAAAAGAATTAAGATCAACTTATAATTTCTATAAAGATACTAAGATGGGTTTCTTTACTAAGGATGGATATGCAGCAGTGCCTTGCGGAGAAAAGAAAAGAGTGATAGTATATGAAGGAGAGATCCTACACACCGCTCTCAATGATGACACCGCAAGAAATTGGATTGCACGACATAGAAAGAAAAGAAAATGAAACTTAGATTTTGTGTCATATGTGGCACTAATAAAAATTTACATCATCATCATGTAATTCCAAAAGTTAGTGGTGGAACTGATCACCAACATAATCTTATTACTTTATGTGATAAACATCATGAGATGATTCATAGAATCAGACATGTTGATAACTGGTTTGAACTTGCTAGAATGGGTAGAGAAAAAGCAATAGC
>VMHT01218586.1_pt1 | contig 15693 bp, 14 predicted proteins | sample 4693611 | NCBI WGS metagenome assembly VMHT01 (sample SAMN12280063, study PRJNA550983) | marine metagenome | isolation source: seawater sampled from same location over 5 years 0.02-0.2 micron viral filtrate | place: USA: collected off the coast of southern California halfway between the port... ... | reverse complement strand
TCTAATTTTTGAAGGAGTTCACCATGCTCCTCTTTCAACCTTTCATTACCTTCTTTAAGCGATTCATTTTCTTCTTTTTGTTTATCAATATAATCTCCCAGTTCACAACTATATTTATATCTGTCTTCAGACTCTTTTTTTAATTTTTCATTTTCTTCCTTCATTTTATTGAATTCATCATAATCTTCTACATTAAATTTACCATATCCCTCTGTAAGATGTTTAATCTGTTCATTTTGTTTATGAATAGTATTTTCAAGATGATATAAATGATTTAATTTAGTATTATCAATCTGTTTTTCAAGTTCTTTAATAATTTGTTCTTTTTTCTTGATGAATCCTTCAAGGCGACCTGCATCACCCCTATCAACAGAAGTGTCTTTCAGAAGTTTAATATCATTATTTAACTGGGCGATAGTTATATGAAGTTGCTTGATTACATCATTCTTTTTTGTAAGTTGGATTAATTTACTATCATTATCTTTTTTCAGTTGATCCATCTGTTCTAATTTTATCTGTGATTTTTGATATTCAGTTTTGAGGCGATTATATTTTTCTCTTAATTCTACATACTCTTTAGCGATAAATAATTTAACACAAGAACTTTCAATAGTGGAAGCACTTCCTTTTTTAATAGCATCTTTGGCTGGATATCTTTTAGAGGTCTTTGAAGACATTATTACACACAATATATCTAATCAATTAATCTTTAAACTAAAATCAAATTTTTAACGTTTTGCTTGTAATAATGTTTTTAATCTTTCATTTTCTTCTTTCATTTGATTATATTCATATTCAAGATGATTTAATTTATTCTGTTTAATGAGTAATAAATCAACTAAAAAAGTTTTAACATTATTACCTTCTTGAGATGATAATGATTTTTTAAATTTTTTCCTTTGTCCCTCAGTAATATTATTACCCGTGGATAACATCCTATCTCTGATTATTTCAATCATTTCATCTTTATTTATTTGATTCGGAGTATATGAAGGCATTATAATTATCAAAATAAATTATTTTTAAGTAAAGTTCCATTTTGGAACTTTCAGAGATTTCAAGTCTGATAGTATCAGGATCAGATTTCAAATATGATAAAATATGAAAAGTTCCATTTTGGAACCATAGAAATTTTTGACGACTTGTTTATTTAAAAGATATGTAAATGAAAAAAAAGATAATGTCTATCAGTTTCACTAAATCATATAATTTGTATAATATTCATATGCTTCTTGAATTTCTCTAAATTCATCTTCGCTATCAGTTCCAGTTTTATCAGGATGAGTTTCCCTTACTGCTTTATGATATGCTTTTTTCATATCCTCATCTGAAGCCGACCTCTTTAAACCGAATACAACAAAAGGATAATCTTCATCTTCATCTTCCTCCATAAAAACAAATGCATCAGGTCGCGGTGGGCGATCATCAAAAAAAGGATTAAATCTCTTCCAGAAATTTCTAAATTCACGCTCTTGATTTTCACGTTGTTTTCTCATCCTTTCTTGATATTCTCTTTCAATCCTTTCATCTAATAATCTTTGATATTCAATATAAGATTCATCTAAAGGTGTGTGTATTCCTCCATGTGGGGATTGATGTAAAGGATATGCGATACTCTCAAACATCTTCAAACTAAATAATGAATATATTATAAAAATTATCTTTTAACGGGATTTTTGATTTTTGAATAACTAAAATTAAATACATCTTTTTCTTTAACTTCTTTATCCTTCTTGATACCTGATTCAACGTCCACATAAAATTTAGTCATCGGCATAGGACATCCCCTTTTAGCACGACTCGTATCCTTTACATCTTTTACCTTCGGTTTAGTTTTCCTAATCTTCTTAGTCATTAATTATAATTTAATAAATTTAATTTTTTTGATGGTTCATATTATAAAATGTCTTTGATAATAACATCTTCACAGGATCCAAGTAATATTCCCCAGATAAGTATTTCTGCTCCTTACCAGTATAGGAATGATTTTAGATCAGGTGTTAAAATACCTGCTAATTCAGAGATAGCGGTTGAAAGTGTTAAACTGAATCGTAATCCTGCTTTAGATTATGAGCAGGGGCAGGTGACACTATTTTGGATGGGTCAACGGCTCGCTACAAATGCTTCATTAGATGATTGTATGTCTTGGATTATTCCGAGTATTAACCGATTAGATAGGAATTTATCTCCTTCAGATTTTCAAGAAAATTTTTTAAAGATTATGAAAATGGCATATTCATTACATCCTGAAATTGATAGTAATAACATTACTATGACACCCATTCATAATACTACATCTGTAATCCATCCTTTTCAGGGTTTCAGATATAATATTCCTCAAATAGGTGAATCACCTGCTTCTGTAGTTCCACCTTCAGGCACAGAAGAAATTATATTCGGTAGTGGTGAATGGAATGGAACTACTGCTACAGCGACTTCTGATGATACATATATGCAATTACAGCCTACTGGTTCTCAGGGTGGGCCGATAGGTTTATATAATGGTGAAATTCAGTTTCAAAATTTTACAGGTAATCAATTTACCTGTGGATTAATGCGTCCTATTTATAATCATCCTAGTAATGCTGAATATATTACATCAAATCCTACATTAAGTCATTTTGCTCAAAGTGGACATAATGAAGGTGTAGGGGCGGATGAGGATCAGATGTATGATTATTGTGCTGAAGTAGCGGAAGATAATCTTTTACGCCTTTATCACGCTGTCCCTGATAGTGAAGGTAGTGGTAAATTAGTAATGAGTGAAATTGTATATTATCAGAAAACTAATAATGCTTCTGCTGCTAATAATGCTTCTAATAGTTCATTCGCCACAGGTTCCCCTATTCCATCTGCTTCCATTACAGATATTACATTCACAGTTCAAAATGAACAGGTAATCGTTAGTGCTTCAGGTAAAATAGTAGTGCGTGCTACTAATACTACTTCGGCATCATTTAAGGATCAAGTCCCTAAACCCCTGAATCAAAACTGCTGGAAAATGTATCCTACTATGGGACTTTGGGATAATACTGATGATATGGATATTAATGCGTATCATTGTAGGACAAATTCAACTATGTTTAATAATACTCTCCCGAATAACTGGGCGTTCAAATCTTGTATTCATGCTGATATGGATAATGTATTTACAGACGCAGTTGATCCTGCTACAGGAGAATATGTTGTAAATCGTCCTTGGACGGGTGCTAGGGGTTGGCCGAGAACTTTAGATTTTAGGGATGTTATGAAATCATTTGTGAATTATTCAGATGAATCAAATCCACCTCATACATCTGCTACAATGGGTTCTTATTTAGCATTAAATAGTTCTCTTATGGCATCATATGAACCTATTATCATATGTGGAAAATCTGAAAGATATACACAAAAATTAGTTCAAGAGTGGACACCGAATAGTATGAATGTATTAGGGTTTGCTCCTTTTGCTGTTGCTCCCCTTGAAGATAGCACTACACCTAGCACAGGTCAAGCATCATTCACATCTACTACTCGCCCTTCTATGACTTCAGAAAATTCTACATTTATAAGAGTTCCTACTCTTAATCATAAAACCTTGAATTTTGGTACTGGTAATCCATCAAAAATTTTATTTCAGGTTCCAAGATTTGATAATTCAGGTGCTGAAACAGGAGCATTATTCTTTCAAAATCCTGATAAAACCTACATAGATTTAAATAATCCTACTGATTTTACCCTTACAGATTTAGATGTTCAGTTTGTAAGGAAGGATGAAACATTCGCTAAAGATTTAACTGGATCATCAGAAGTAGTATTTCACATCAGAAGAAAACCTAATTTATAAATATTAAAATTCTATCTTTTCTCTATCTTTTATTTTGTTGTTCATATTATAAATGGATAAACTTTTACCGACCATTGAAATTCAGAAACCTGAACCAGAACCTGATAATAAATTACCTGAAACAGATAATATGGATTTGATGGATGATATAGTATCACAGAGTGAAGATAAGCCAGATGATCGTGATATTATTAATATTGAAGAGCGTGTAATACCTGATGAAGATGAAGTATTTTTAGCCGATAGCAAAGGAAGAACACCTCAAAAAATATCTCCTGTGAATAATATTACAGATGAAGAACCTCAGGGGGAATTTCCCACCGAAGAGAAAAAAAAAGGTAAACGTAAATATGTAAGGAAGGCTCCTATGAGTGATAAACAAAGGAATCATTTAGCAAAAATGAGAGAAATAGCATCTGAAAAACGTAGATTAGAGCGTGAGCGTAAAGCAAAGGAAAAGGAAGAAGCACTAGTAGCAAAGGCAGAAAAGAAGATATTAGAAAAGAAAAAAAAGGAAGAGGAAGAATCATTAAAAAAACAAAGAGAAGAGCAAGAGAAAATTAATAATCCCCCTAGACAAGTGCCTGAAAAGGTAAATGGATTTACAAAGGAAGATTTAGATAGTGCTGTATTATCTGCTATATCTCAATATGATACACTCAGAAAACAGCAAAAAAAAGAGAAACGTGAAGCAGAAAAGAAACGTGCTGAGGAGGATAAGATGAAAGCGACACTAGCAAGAGCGATTAATCCAAGACCTGCTCCCAATGATCCTTGGCGAAATTTCTTTACTTAAAAGGGACTCATCATAAATTTACAGATGACAAAACAATTGAAAAGATTAAATATTCAACCTTATAATATCGCCGTAAGACCTATAGCGACTTCAGGACATAGACATATTAATGAATTAAGAAGGAGGGGTAAAATTTCATATCATGTAAAATTTCAAAATGGTCGCTCGCGCACATTTAAGGATGATAAAATACTCGCTCTTTGTTATAAATTCATAATGTTATTAAAAATTAAATCTAATACTATTTAAAAGATGGAAAACTCTACCGCTCCTCAAATATTCCCTGTTAAAGATCCCCCTAAAGAAAAACCTAGGAAAATTACTCATCCTAATTTACCTGAATTACCCTGTATAATGTGTCTTGTGATGCCCACGAAATCAGGAAAATCTACAATATTAAGTAATCTCCTTTTAAGAGATGATTTTTATAAAGGAGCAATGGATAATGTCACAATAATGAGTAATACAATAGATCAAGATGTCACCAGTAGATTTTTAAGGAAAGCCTGTGATTGTTATACTGGATATGATGATTCTGTTTTAGCAGGTATCATAGAGCAACAAAAAACATTTGATGATGATGAAAGACCTTTCATAGGAATGATTTTTGATGATATTTTAGGTTCAGTAAAAAGGAATAGTTATTTAAATCATCTTGTCACAAGGTCTCGCCATTATGGTGTAGGATTATTAGCAGTATCAGTTCAAAGTTTCAAAGCAGTCGGACCGACTATTAGGAACAATACTAATGCATTCATTTGTGGTAATTTACAGAATATGAGTGAACTAGATAAAATCTCATTAGAATTTTCAGGTATGTTTGGTGGTGATGAAAATTTCAGAAAAATTTATAAAAAAGCAACTGAACAAAGATATGATTTCTTATATTTAGATTTACAGAGTAATCCTGCTCGTGCTTTTAGAAATTTTGAAACTCAAATAGCAGAAGGAGATAAATTACTCTTCCAAGGTGATTCACAAGTTCAGATGCCAGATTGAAGCATTATTATCATAAAAATATGGATTTGTTGAAGTTGTATATATTTTCTTCTTTTCATTGTATACGAGCATTAAATCATATATATTATCTTTAGGGACATGTTTTTTAAGCATATGATGACCTGTTGTATGAAATACTAATCTACCTTTCCACGTATCATATATTTTTTTACTCTGTTTTTCAACGACTCGTTTTTCAATATCTTCCATTATATCTAAAAATAATGGATTACGTTTTACTGAACCCATTACAGCATTATAAGGTTTTTTATCTTTATCATCATTCCAAGATGTAAATACCTGTCTCGCACAATCACTTAACGATTCTAAATTCTGAAGAGGATATACATCACAATCTACATACCATCCCCCATGAATGAATAAAATACAATATCTAATGAAATCTGCTTTTTGTATGGGATATCTAAACTCTGTCCATAGATTAATATATTGAGGAAAATATTCACATATCAATTCTTCACAATCTTTTAAGTTCCACATTTTATATTCATATTTATTCGCCCAGCAAAATCTTTTAGTTTCATCTACACTTTCCCTGAATACATCTATATCATCTAATTTTATTCCATCATCAAATATTCCATAAACTTGATGAATAATCTTAGGGATCATTTATTAAAATATCATAAAATAAATAAAATAAAAAATATAAATATAAATAATGTCGTTGTATGGATATTCTGATGCTCTATCACAAGGGACTGCTTTTAACGCTCGTGTAAAAAATTTTAATGATGGTGTAATCCTCCATAATGAAGAAGCAAGAAAAGAATTCAAAGAAAAAGTTCAACAGAAACAAAATGATGTCGCTGATGATAAAAGGCGTGAAGAAGAAGATGATGCTTTATATGGATTTAAAGATGGGGCTGGGGTGATAAGTTCAGGTATAGGTTTAGTTCAGATGGGAGCAGGGATAAGGGAACATGGATTAATGGGGTATGCTTCAAAAGAAATGAGTGATCGTGCGAAAAATATTAAATCTACGGCAAAAGCGATAGTATATGGTGAACCCCAACCTAAATCAACTACATTACAAGTAGGTGAAGTAGGTGAAGATGGTAAAATTAATCTCTTTGAAGATGCTGAAAAGGCAGGTAAAGAGGTCTCTAACGCGGGTAAAACAGCAGGTGATGTAGCAAGTGCTACTGAACGTGAAAGTTCAGGATTAATGACAGCAGTCATTAAAAAAACTTTAAAAGGTGCTACATTAGGTAAAGTAGGTGATGCTGGATTAAGTGCTGTATCTGAAATAGGTGGTAAAGCAATTGGAGATTTTAGTGGTGCTTTAGATATCGGTAAAAATATTAGTAATTTAGTGAATGGTTCTAATATATTTGCTGGTGAATCTACTGCGGATAAATTCCAAGAAGCAGGAGCAATCGCTGATGTAGCAGGTATCGCTTTCCCACCATTAGAAGTTGTAGGAGGTATATTAAATTTAACTGGTGGTATTATAGATGCTGTGAATGATATTTCAGATGATATTGATAAGAAAAAAACTGATTCAGAAAGACAAGTTCCACCTGCTAAAGAAACTTCAGTTAAAGTATCCCCTGCGTTTCAGAGTATGGGATTAGTTGCATCTCAATTACCTTCTGCTAAAACTCAGATCGTGGGTTCAGGTAGTTTTTAATTATTATAATTTTAAATTTTTTTGATTGTTCATATTATAAATAAATGAGTTCTTTTTTTGTATCCTCTGATAAAATCCAAGTAGGTCAAACTGATGTATCCGTTCCTAGTGAAAATGGACTTAATTATAAATCTGGTGGAAAGATTGATTTATATGTCCCCCCAACATCTAAATTTGTAGATTTATCCCAGTCTCGTTTAAAGTTGAATGTATCCTTTGCTTTACCTACTATTACTGCTGATAGTGGAGCATTAAGAACACAACTGGACGCACAGACAGGATTACATTCTTTAATCAGATCTATTCGCATTTTTTCTGGTCGCAAAACCGCACTTCTTGAAGAGATTGAAGGTTATGATATTTTAACTGCTCTAAGATTTGATTATGAAACAAATGATAATTTCCGTAGAAAGCGTGCTTTAACCGAGGGAACTACTGATTATGATCCTGCGTGTCGTGGAACTTTAGGTACTACTAAAACGATTCAGGGTAATTCTTTCAGTAATCCTTACTTCTCTACTATTACAGGTGATACTCCTACTTTAACTGCTTCTTTCGGCACGGCAGATGATAATGAACTTAAAACAGTGAAGGGTGAACTACATTTAAATACAGGACTTTTCCGAAATGAAGCTGTCTTCCCAGCACTATTAACCGATGGTATATTTATTGAAATTTTACTTCAGGATAAGAAAAAGGTTTTCAGAAAATTAGATAGTGTAGCAAAGGATAGATCTCTTAGATTAAATCCTATGTTTCATTCCCGTAATGGTAGTGAAGCGGCTTCTCATACTAGTGGAAGTATAGTGAATGGTGGGACATTTACGTCATTTTATGTGACGCGTGATAATAATAATACTTCTACCAATGTATTCCCTTTTGTTGTAGGTGAAAAATTCTCTTTGGTGGATTATAATAATACAAAAATCAATGGTTCTGTAGGAACTATTACTCAAATTGAAGAAGATAATAATGCTTCAACCGCTCCTGCTAAAATTAAGGTGACTTGTACACAAATGACATCTGATTTAGGATTCACTATCGGTGGAACAAATGCTTCAAAAGTATTTATGGTTGATAGAACACCTGATACAGCAACTTCATATGATATCGATTATACAGTGAGTGATGTCGAATTAATCGTAAAACAGATCGAAGTTCCAGATGGATATGAAAATAGTATGATGGCTATGATGAAAGAAGGTGGAACTATCAATTATGATTATCGTTCTTTTACTAATTACAGATACTCTCAACTTCTCGGGGATAATGTAGCAAATATTAGATTACCTCTTATTGAAAGTCGTGCTACTTCAATCCTATGTGTTCCTACTGATGCTAGTAATTATACAGGAAAAGAAATGTTATCATCCAGTAATACATATGTAGAACATACTGGTCCTGAAGATGTCCTTGTAAATTCGTGTCGTAGTGGTTTAGTAGGTATTTCTGATAATCTTCAAGAATATCAGTTTATCTATGATGGTAAGATTAATCCTTCAAGGAAGGTTGATGTATCTAAAATTTCAGCGAAGAATTCAATCTCTCAGCAGTGGTGTATTGAAGCAGAAAAGGGTCTCGCTATGGCGGATGTAGAACCTCTTTCATTCAGGCAGTTTCAGGGTAATTTCTTCATAGGCAGAGCATTAGCACTCGGTAAAAACTCTGTATATGATGCTCGTGGTAAAGATTTCAATTTACAAGTTGAATATACGGGAGCAGCCCAGACAAAGAATAAATTATGGAACAACTATGTATCCCACCTGCGTCGCCTTGTAATCAGGAATGGTGGATTACAGGTAGTAGTTTAAATTTTTTCAAAGATAGATAAATCTAAATTTTAAATTTTCATTAAATATTTTTTAAGTGTGTTATTTATATAAATAACATGTCTCAAATGAATGTAGAAATCGTGCCGAGCAACGTCACAGCGAATGGATCCATCTCATTCAAAGATGGTAATCCTGTAATTCAATTTATTATCGGTGAACAGGATAGAATGCTTTTAGGTCGTTCTGTAAGATTCACTGGTAAATTTAGAACACTTTTAACGAGTGCTTCTTCTAGCACTTCAGGAACTTCCAATCTTGCTATGAGTGAAAAATTAGGTATCTATTCTACTATTGATACACTCACTATAAAATCTCAAAAAACAGGTCAAACTATTGAAAGTATTAGGCACTATAACAGATTCCTATCCTCTTATCTCCCAGCGGTTAATTCTATGGAAGATAATATGACTCATTTATATGAAAGTGCTTTAATCCTTCCTAACTATGAAGCACAGACACAGAGTGTTGTAAATATTCCATCTAGTTCATCTACTCAAAATCATTTCTGTGTAAATCTCCCCTGTGGTCTCCTATCTGGAGGAAACCCAATACCCCTTATGGCAGAGGCAGTCGGGGGTCTCCTTATAGAACTACATTTAAGTCCTGATTCACAGGTATTCCATACTATGGCGGATGGTGATAGTGCTTCTTATAGTGAATCTCTTTATGAATTTAGTGATGTTTCACTTGTAGCAGAACTCGCTGAACCTGAACCTGATGTTTTACAACAGATGAAATCACAGCAATCTGGAACATATGAATATAATTCATTAACTTCCTATTATCAAACTATTAATTCAGCGAATGGTATTATAAATTTCCAATTAGGATTAAGTAGAGTATTAGGAGTATTTTCTAATATTATTCCTGCGGCTCATATTAATAATCTGTTATATGATGGTCTCGCTACTCTATATCCAACAAATAGTGATGGAACTAGTGCTGATATTAAAGAACTATTCTTTACTCGCAATGGTAGCAAATTCCCAATTGATTACAATATTAATACTCTTAATCAAACGGATACTAAAAATAAGGTAGTAGATTCACAAATCATTTACAATTATATGAATGCTATTGAAAAATTCTCTGATATTACAAGAACTTGTATCGGTCCTGTAAATTCAAGGTTATCGGATGCTACTCGTTTTGATAAAGATTTCGCTAATGGTGGATGTGCTTTCGGTGTAGGTGTCGCATATGATAATATTAGTGATCAAGGTGTAGATTTCAGAAATGTAAATTTTGGTATTAATATGTCTCTTGATTTAACTACCGATAGCCCTCAGGCGTTCTTTGTGTTTGTTCACTCAAAAAATACACTTGTATTCGGGCCACAGGGGATGCAGGTTATTCAGTAAATAGTTATTTAAATAAATTTTTTTCTAAATTCATATAAATATGCCGATTGAGTTTGATATAAATAAAATTAAAGATGATTGTAATATTTATTTTGAAACAGGTTTATGGGATGTAAAGGCAGAAGAAACATCATTATGTAAAGCAATTAAGATGAATTTTGATAAATGTTGTTCAGTTGAAATAAATTCAGAATTCATAGATATCGCTAAAAATAAATTTAAAAATGAAATAAATGAAAATAAATTAAAGTTGTTTCATGGAGATAGTAAAGATTTGAAAACATATTTAGATGATTTGAATTTGCAGATTAATCGTAATGATAAAATTTTATTCTTTTTAGATTCACATGGTAGAGATTGTCCTTTAATGGAAGAATTATCTGCTATTAAGGAGTTACAAAGGAAAGATCATACAATTCTTATAGATGATGTAAGAATCATAAGAAGTTGTATATGGGGTGATGGTAGATATGATAGTCGCACATTTGAAGATGTATTAAAAAATAAACTTTTAGAGATTAATCCTAATTATGAATTTACATATTTGAAAGGATATATTGATGATGATGTATTATGTGCGAGAATATCAGAACCTTCATTATAATTATTTTTTTAATTTTAAATTTTTTTAACAATTCATTATATAAATATGAATATGAGTTCAAAAACCGATGATTTTGATGGCGAGGTTCAGGAAACTATGGTTGAGCGTGAGGCAGTTGCCCCGAATGTTCCTAATCTCTTACGTGTTTCCCCTATGGATACTACAACTGCTACAGATGTAGAAACGAGTATTTTAGATCCAGTCGTTAAAAGTGATACTTTTTGTAGATTTGTTTTCTTAAATAAAGGTATTCTACATAGTCATTCAAAGATTACATTAGCATTAACCGCTCCTGATGCTAATGATCGTTTCTATGCTCCTAATGTAGGTATTCATCAATTAGTATCTCGCTGTGCTTTAAAAATAGGAACTAAAACTATTCAGGAGATTGATGGATATAATTTCTTATCTGCTTACAAGTCTATGTTTATTTCTAATGAACATCAAAAAGAAAGGGAACAGATTCAATCTGCTAGATGTATCGCCCACGAGTTTAGATATGATGATGCTACCGATCTCAGTTTGGTAGGTAATAATACTCAGGCATTCTTTTATGGTTTATCAAATGGTAAAGAATATGATAGTGCTACTGGTGCTTCTTTTGTCGCTGCGACACCTGATTTAAAAACGCATGAATATACTAATATTAAAAATAGTCCTGTATTCCAGATTGCTTTATCTGAACTATTCCCTATGCTGAAACAGACACAGCTCCCCCTATATATGATGCAGGAACAGGTATCTGTTGAATTACATTTTGATCCTGTAAATGTAAACAGGTGTCAGAGGGCGGCTGGTGTAGCAAGCACGACCTATTCAATCAATCAAGATGAATTAAAATTAATCGCAGATTACATATATTATCCTCAAGAAATGATGACTGCTTATGCGAATGCTAATCAAACTATTACTCTTAATCATTTTGATTATCGTCATAGTAAGGTATCTGTATCATCTACTACTGATGATGGGCAAACTCGTATTAGAAATCTAGGTGGTGCTGGTCGTATCGTCACTAAAGTTATTACAGGTCTCCAAACTGATTCTACTACAAGTGATGATCAACTCACAAATAAATTCTGTAGTATTTCACCTGAAGCAAAATATACATTCGGTGAAGCACCTGCGGCTGGTAAGCAGAATGGTTCTCTTACAGTGAATGTTAAATACAATGATAGATTTTTATATCCGATTGATGTAGTTAATCCTGCTCGCGAGTTCCACAATACAGCACAGGCAGAAGGTATGGTTCCTTTTGTCACTCGTGAAGAGTTCTGTGCCGAAGGAACTGCTCTAACTGATGATGAATTTATGGGTAGTGTTCAAAATTCAGGGGATGATGGTGATGAAACAGGTGTCTTAGGTCGTTTCAACTGGTTAGCATATCGTCTCAATCGTAATGAAAGAGTAAATACTCGTGGTATTGAATATTTCTACAAGTATGATGGTCTTGGAAATGGTGCTAATTACACTCAGAGGTCTTGGTTAGAACTCGCTAAAATTACAACGATTAGCAATGGGTTCGCTACATCTACGCTCTTATAAATTTCATTAATGTACTAAAAAAAATAAATTTATTCTTTATATAATATGTCTCAAGGAGGTTATAATCAAACTATTTTACTTGATGCTAACAGGTTATCAAGTGAAGAATATTCAGCGAGTAATCTCGCCGAATCAGATACCGCTATTTTTACAAATAAAGTTTCAAATGGTATTACCATTGATATTGGTGATCAGGTAAGTATTCAATCTGCTCATATCGCTCAAAGAGGTGCTGGTGGTTCAGTTATTCAAATGGATGGTGAAGTATTAGGTGAAAAAACTATTACTACAACTGAAACTACTAATTCATCATATATTGGATTTGATAAATCCACAGATGAACAGGGATATTCTCCTACTGGATTTGCTTATGAAACATCTTCAAATGAATCACAAGAAGTTAAAATGAAAGATAATCAAGCATCAATAGTAATTTCATATTATAAAACTACTAATGGTGAAAATAATATTCCTTTACCGAGAAACTATGGCTCTGCCTCTATGGGAAATGCTGCTATTGGAGGGGATCCGGGGAAAGTTGCCACCACTACGAATGCATCGTTCTGGACGAATAAAGATTCATATGCGAAAGGTTTAAATACATATTATGTAAGTTCTTCACATGTATTTAGTCCTGATTATCACGATCAAGATGCGTTAGCAATTGATGGGGCAAATTGTAAAGTGCGAAAATTAAAACAAGATAATAGTAAATATACAATATTTAAAAGATCTGAAATAGTTTATAGGCAGAGTGAATTATCATCTGCTAGTAATGCCTCATATCTTCAACCTGTTAATACTAAACCTGACCCTGCTTTAGGTGAATACAATAGGGTTCTACAAAAAGTTGATATAAATATCCCAGCAGGTTATAATTCACCTTCTTCAATAGCAAGTGATATAACAAATGAATTAACAAAAACAGAACCTACAATTAAAATTATATCAGATAATCTTACAAGTGTCGTAAATTCTACTATTTATAAAGCGTTTCCCTGTGCTAATTATTATATGTTCAGTGCTTCTGGAAATGAAGATTTTTTTAACGCAAGTATACTTGTAGCAGGATCACCTGAAAATGTCGGAACTAATGCTTGTAATACGGCGAATGCTGTAAATTATTTAACAAATTATTCTCATATAGGTTTTAAACGACCTGATTTAGTTGAAAGTGGTAGAGAAGGTTTCTCTTATCACGGGAACAAGTTAACAGCCAATATAACAAGGTCGGGTTCTGGAACAGCGATACTCTATACAAATTTTTCATGGAATGATGCAACTATGATAAATTTAAAGAGATTTTTTGATTCACAAAGATTATATCCTGAACTTTTAGATCACGCTACAGATGCTTCAAATGATTTAAGTAATTATGCTTCAGTTTACCCTGATGCTACAAGTGCTTCTTTAAATGCTTCATTCAGAAAAGAAGCGAGGTTTCTTCATTTAGGTTTATCTGGAAGTGGTAGTAGTGCTACTGGAACAGATGCTTTAGGTTCAGATATGTATAATAACATTCACATCACAACAACCTCGCAACCTCCACGAGCAAGTGCTTCAGATAATTCATCTATACCGATATTCTTTTATTTTAATGAAAATTCAAGTCATTTAACAACAGAACAAACTACAGGTGATAGAGATGATAATTTAGCATATGGATTCGCTAGAAAATATACTGATGGTGGTTTCAATTACATAGCATTGATTACAGAACCTATAGGGGGGATACCTGTTGAATATTTTGGAGAGCAAACTGGAAGTGTTATCGGTATAGATACAAAAATAGGATATGATTTTCATTTTAATGGTTATGGGAACGCAGCCATTATGTTAAGTAGTGGATTTCATCCTTTACAATATTATGGACAAATTGAATATAGTCAGGGACAGGATATTCGCCAAGTTTATTTAGGAGCAGATAATGTTCTTTTAAATTTTGATAATATTCAGAGTAGATTTGAATTAAGTAATCTTCACGCTCCTGAAAAAGTAGGTAATTTTTATACAAGTGGTGATCCTAATCCTTCGGCAGATGTATTTGCTCCACCTCCTTCATCTCAGGCAAGTGTAGATTGTTTCAAGATAAATAAACAATTAAAATATGATAGTTGGTCTCCTGCGATGCATCCCTATTCTGAGATTGATCTTTCAGGTTCAGCAACAGATGGAACACAAAAAACCTTCATTCCAATGAATATAAATATGATAAAAGGTTTAATATATGATGCTCACGGCGGTATTACAATTGAAGACATGGGGATAGATGAAAAATTCTGGGAAAGATCTATATGGGGTCTTTTAGGTTTTGAATATGGTCAGTTTAATGCTTCAGGTAATATTGATAATATCAAAAACATAAATAATAGATTTACAAATGAAGGTTCAAATTCATCTGGAATTACAACGAATGCCGATGTCACAAGTTTAGATGCTCAGCAGTTTCATAGTAATCCATATGGAACAAATATGTTTAATTCAATGCTAGGTTCAAATGTAAATTTTTATAATAATCCTCAAATCATTAACGGGTCGGGGCAAGGGGATCTGTGGCCTGACGACCCTGACCATAGTGTTTCACCTGCTATAGTAATCACAGCAAATAGTAATAAAATCATAGCAAATCAACTCCCCAGAAAAATTTTAAAGGGATATTTCCTCATAAATAGTGATATATTAGATACAGCAAATTATTATCAACTCTGTAATCCCCTACAAACCATGGCCGTGGTCGGAAAATACAACGCTGTGAATGATTTTATTTCATATGATGGTGATGGTGCTGTGTTTACTGCTACTCGCAAAAAAACCATTACATCCATTAAAACACAGATATTAGATCCTGAAGGAGGCACGGCAAATGTAGGGGATAATTCAGGAGTTATATATCGTATAGATAAGGTGATTAATACAGATTTGAAATTTGCTGAAACTTTAATGGAACAGATGAATTCTAAAAAAAAATAATATAAAATCAAATTCTAAAAAGTACTTTTTAAAAACTTTCTATGGTTCCAAAATGGAACTTTTCATATTTTATCATATTTTGAAATTTTATTTTCAATATTGAAAT
>VMHT01030639.1_pt1 | contig 15695 bp, 19 predicted proteins | sample 4693611 | NCBI WGS metagenome assembly VMHT01 (sample SAMN12280063, study PRJNA550983) | marine metagenome | isolation source: seawater sampled from same location over 5 years 0.02-0.2 micron viral filtrate | place: USA: collected off the coast of southern California halfway between the port... ... | reverse complement strand
CGATGGTGTTGTTGCTTTCCCTGGTGAACAATATTACTTAGTCTCACAAGACCATGTCGTTCTTAATGTCATTAGACAAAATTGGGAACAACTTGGTATTAATGTTGATAGTGAAGCTAGATTTAATGGTAAATATGTACAAGTACCTGCACATGTTTTTGACCGTGTTGTCACGGATTTGAAATCTCATGTCCTTGCACGTATGCCATTTACCAATTTGAATGATGTTAGAGCTAAGTTTCATAGTAAACCTACTGCACATTATTCAGATACTCATCCAGATGGTAAGGATGGATTGTACAAAGTTTGTGTAGAATTGCAAATGAATTACCAATTCCCTGCTGCTGTAGAAGAAAAAGAATAATTTACTATTTAAATATACTATTAAATTAATTATATGAATATATACCATTGTACTTGGCACCGATGTAATAGACCTATATTTTCTTTGACTTTGTGTCGAGGTCATTTTAGAGCTTTTAAAGTTCCTTGTGCGTGGCCTCTTTGTAATCGTGTTTCTTTTTGTAGACAAGTGTGTGCTCATCATTATCGGAAGAAGCAGTTTCCTAAGCTTGTTAGGTGTAAATATTGTCATCAGTCGGCGTATATTGATAATAAATGTTTCTATCATTATACTATGAGAACTTGTATTCGTTGTAATTCGAAAGTTTTTTCTAGGCAATTATGTCAAAAACATTATATGAAGGAATATCGGCAGGGAAAAAAATTCAAGAAAAAAAAAATTGAAGAATCGTGTTGATTGAGTTTGTTGTTGTATTAATTGTTGTTGTCTTGTGGAGATTGAATCGTGGAGATGTGTGCCAGGGGGGTTTCTAATAATTGAACTTTGTTTTCTAGTTCTGACACTTTGTTTTTTAGTGAATTGTTGGATGCAAATAACTTATTTAATTCAATGACATTCTTTTCCAATTTTATAAGTCTATCTATAACAGCAGTGATTTTCGAGGTATTCACTTGGGACATTTTTTATTTTAATTTTTATTATTATTGTATTTTTCAAATATATGATTAGTATAAGAGGATATTTCGTAACGTTCATATGTTTCATAATATTGGGTATAAATTCATCAACATTTCATCGTAAATGAATGTTGAACTTTTGTGGTTAATTGGGACAATGGGAATTGGTGTGCTCTTTACATATATCCATTTGTTTGATTCAGCTGATATACACTCACTAACTAATGCTATACCTCTTAAAATTTTATTTTGTGCGCAGTTTTTAAATGTAATTGCATTCGTGTATATATCAATACAATGGATATGGTATTTACCTTCAGAGCCTTATACTTTTGGTGCATTTACTATTTTTTTTATGGGTGCTATTCTGCGCGCACCACTTATTGCGGATGCAATACATAGAGATGAAAAAACAACTTCCGTTTTATTATCTTTGATTATAGCAGGAATTGGTTCCATTGGTATTATGATAGTATCTTTTCAATATCAACCATTGTTGATTATTGCTTCGATATTCTTTATGATGTATCATGTCGTTCTGGATTCTTTGTGGTATATGCGTTGGCATTTTTTGTATAGTCCGGATGCTTTATTTACCATAGATACAAATAATAATATAAATAATTATGGACAAAATACAGATGATTATTACAAAACAAATTATAGTCAACATAATGAAGATTTACAAAATATATAATAATATTAGTTAACAAGTACATATGGTGTGTATTTATCAAAGTCCTAAAATTGCCAGAAAGTCAATGCTTTGTGCAAAAAATGTTTTTGGCTATATCTTTCTTTTTTTCTTTTCAGGTAAACGTGGCTGTTGTCTTTTAATATTTTCTTTAACCTTTGATAAACATTTTGCCAATAAGCCACTTTTAGGTTCACCAGTTTTCGCATCTGGACCAGTCCATGGACCAGTCCATAATAGAGCAGTATCCCTACCACCAGCCTTTTCATATATCCCATCTGGTGCTCCTAAAAGCAAATATTTGAAAAAATTATTACCATATTTAATATTCAATGCATCCATCATCAATTCTTCTTTCTTGCTTGCTTTATCATCCTTTATTACAAGCTGGTTATTGTCATCTATTGTATTAGACAAAGAAAAATCACCTCTATCAATTTCTCGTTCACCATGTTCCAACTTGCCCAAAATTTCATAAGCCATCTTATTCACCTCTTTCAATCTTCTTGTCATACTTTTTCTCCAACACCCTGATATAAGTTTAGCAATCAACCCTGCTGCAACTCTTGGTCCTTCTTCAACGTTTTTATAATAAGGGTCTCTATATTCCTCAACATATATTTTATATTCCTCAACAGATAGTTTTTTACCAGCCATCAACCGTTCCCGACATTCTTTAAAGTATTCATATCCATTAGTAAAAGTATGAAATTCATCTTCACCATTACGAGGAATTTCGATGGGTTCTTTAGAGTCCCAATTAACCTCACGCAACCAAGTATATAAGCGTATCAAACGAATATTTCTTGTCCTTGAAGCCATAAAAGTAAACTCAGCACCCCCAAAAAAATTAGAAAAATAGCACATTTTCACTCCCATATTAGCTTTAAAGCCAAGTTTAACACCATTTTCCTTTTTTCCATTTCCCTTTTTTCCATTTCCCTTTTTAAAAACTTTATACATTTATAACAACTATACCATATATATATATAGTCATCAATTTTAAATAAACATATGTTCTAAACATGTTATTTTTATAATATATTATAAGAGAGTATGTGTTTCATCTAAAACGAGGTATTTAAGATATATGTCTGTTATTCAATGGATATTCTACCAGCTTTAGATTTCGAAGCAGTTGCTGATAATACTGGTCTGGTTGAAGATGATGACCCTGGTGACTTTATACCTTGTCATTTTAGTGATGATGAGGATGATGATATGCATGGTAATGATTGTAAATGTGCATTGTGTCAATATGGTGATGGAGGTTCTGGTGAGGCTCATTCAGTGATTCAACGCATGCAAGAAATAGACAGTCAGATGGTTGGAAAGGTTCGTGATGATGAAATCTATAATCTTCAAGCCGAACTTTATAGAACACACGTGAAAGAACCTCTTGAACGTCAGGGTATTGATGCTCCTGAAGTGACGGCTGAAACATGTAAGGCGCATTTTAGTAAGCATCGTATGAATATGAAACGTATGATAGGTTCTGAAATTTCTTTTGTGAATTCTATGCAAAAACATGTGAGACGATGTAATATTTTGTCTAGAAATAATGTGACGGGACGTACAAAGGTTGACAACAGTTCAATAAAACAATGGATAGCTTTGTCGAAACATAAGTTAGAATTGATTAAATATTGGAAGGGTCCATTGAGTAAGGAGGTAGCATCAAAGACACAGAGCATTAAACCTTATAGCTTTACATAATATTTTATATAACTTTGATTTATAATTTGTATAGTATAAATATTATGACATGTATTTATAAATGGCAACATGGGCCGAACGTATTGAGAATGGTGACCCTGTACAATTACACTATGAACGCTTCGAAGTATGGCATGATTTTATTGATTATTTTATAGAGAAATTCAATAAGAAGAGTGAAAAACCACTTAAAAAAAACATATATGCACGTCGCACGTCACCATCAAACTCATTTGAACGGTCCGTTGTTGCATATGGTAACACATTTTCAAAAATAATTCTATCTTCTGACAATAAAATTTTATATATTTTTGATGCAGCTTTCGGTAGTTTAGACCCGACATCCGACCTCGACGTAATGGTCGATGCTATTGATACACAGGTATTGGACGCATGGATAGTTTTCCTAAAACAAAACAGAGTCAAAGATTATACATTTTCATCTTACTATGATTCAAATTTTTATTTTGAACCCGCCATCTACGAAGACAATAATTTGACGTCGATGGTGAAAAAATATCGAATGGATGCGCTTTCCACCAAAGAAACGATGAAGGAAGATATGGAAAGAATAGAAGCATACGCAAAGGCGTACATAAACAAAAAGTCCCTGATATTGGATAAGTTCCAGGTATTTCCAAATCCAATGTCCCCAGAATTCAACCAAGAGGCAGAGATAAATCAGTACGAAGCAATGAAATATTATGCTAATAAATGTTTTAAAAAATATAGCGTTAAATCAGCGTCCGAGCTTGCGAGTACGAAATCTGAGGGTTTGCTTTCTATTGGGTCATTAGCAATATGTGGTGTCTTTGGAAAAGAAATACAGAGCAACTTTATCTCTGGTGATATTAAAAATGAAGCGTGGCGATTAGTGGCTGCGTTTGAAATGTTGTACAATTTAAAAATGCATCGACACAAAGATGATAATGGTAATGAGATTATTAAAAGTAAATATTTATCACGTTTGAATAATGCGTTACTCAATAGTAGTTTTACATGTAGTGGCGAATTTAGAAAAAAAACCACCGAAGCTATTAATAACAACAAAAATATGCACAAAAATATTGAAGAAAATAAGATAATACATTTGATTAATGCAGTAGTCGAGGATGAAGTTAACGGAAAAAAATGTCCCATGAAAAAAGATGGGCTAACGTCATTGGATAAAGATATAGAAAAAATAAAAAATGTTATCGTTTCACGCAGTGTAAAAGTTGCTCGATACCACCAATATAATATGATTAAACAATTAAAACCCTTATAACTTTATATAATATGTAAGATATTACGACCATGTAAAATTACATTATGAATGCTTCCAAGTTTGGCATAATCTTACATGTAATTTGTGTATTTTTTAATAGTCACCCAATGGTAACCCAGAATCAGAATCAGGGTCTGATAACTGTGCCTCAGTAATTGATGTAATTGGCCCATCATCATTGTCCTTTTTAGATGTACCATTTTCAAGGCGTTTCTCAATATTTCCGAGACGTTTCTCAATAGTCAATACTTTTTGTGTTAGAGCCTCGAGTTCACTGACGAGATTTTGTTCATTTTTATTTTGTGGAATACTCGGTTCTACGTGTTGAAAAAAAGACATGTTATGTTTAATAATTAAACATTTATATAGTACACAATTTTACAACTAACACACAAACAAAGTGAGTATGATAAATATAATATAAATACTTTGAAAGAAACGGGATATGAATGTTGATACTGAATATTCAAATTAAAAAATATGAATAGATTATTGAATCCCAAAATCAATCGGATTACTGTTCGCTCTACAACTGTAGTATGACAGTATAAATAGGGTATCAATTTTCTCACAAATGACATCTATTTCTTTCATGAAAGGTACACCTACACAGGGTTCAGTAAATCAAAACGCACCCTTTTCTTTTAATGCATCTCCTGGTATTGGACGCGATTACGGTGGAAGACCATCTGTATCTGCTTTATCAAACCCAACGATGCACAACAGTGTCCCAGAGGCAATGGTCAATTCAACTGCACGCGCCCCATTATTCGTACGCCCATTTACCCGTGGATTTGAAAAGAATTATTCCGAGGGCGATATTTTATTTGTTCAACGTGACGATGCCCGTGCATCATCTACACACAATGTCGTTGCAAATCTTCCAGTTTTAAATCACATTTTACGTTCAAGTAAGGTTGAAAATGGCGAAAACAATTTCGAACAAGAATACAAAACAATAGATGATGTGTTAAAGAAATGGAATTATTTTGGGATTTTAAATAATGACATGGATACTGGTTCTAAATGGCAACGACTATTAAACGTTAATGTACGCGGTCGTTCACGTGTTGCTCGATTATGGGCACCAGATGGAAATCGTCGTTTAAAAAAAGGTGATATGTTATGGCTTGGATTTTATGAAAGAACTGCTGAAAAAAGCCAACAATTTTTTGGGCCAAATGGCATCAGAGAACCAATCCAAAATGGTACAAAATACATTGAAGTTTGTGCAACTATGGATTGTTGTGATAGTTTTCAAGACGAAAATATGGTGCACGCTATTCCTATTGGAATTGTTTCTCAAGTTACTTTGAAGAGACCTACTCCCATAGCGATTAAAGATGCGCACTCTGTAACAGAGAAATGTAAATTGTTAGAACGTATTGAAGTCCTCATTCGTATATAACAAAAAAACGGTATATAAATCGCATAATTTAATTATAATTATAAAATGTATTCTTCTGCTAAACGACGTCGTATCAAACCTTTCGCTAGACCAACTTCTTTTGATATTAATGCTGCTTATGATATTCGTCATTTTCAACATATCAAGTATGGTAATGTTATTGACCCATATTTCCCAGCTGTAGGTACAGATGAAGCTTTCCAAGTAATGGAAGGTGAAATTTTGATGCAAAATAAAGGTGGTAATGTTGGCCGTTATGGTGACCATCAATTGCATTGCTTTTCTTTTGCTAATGGACTTGAAGGTAATGATTCTATATTACAAGCATCTGCTCCTGGATTTGATGTTGTAGAAGAAGGAACGGATAGAGATAAAAAGGCTGTTCTTAGTAAAATAAAATATGCTGGTGTTGCTGTTACTGGTTTTAAACCAGAAGTAGATGTTTACGAGCAGGGTTTTGTTTTGACCGTGGCTGGATTGAATACCCTCTTCAATAATGGTAGACGTACTATATATCCTGGTGATATTATCTGTGCTGATATTCCAAACCCTGCCGATAGAGGACAGAGAAAAAATCGTGCATTGCAAAGCGGTGTGCCTCATGAAAAATTGCAATTTGTTGTAACGCCATACGAAACATTAAAATCGCAAGTTGGTGATTTGGCAGCTGATTTTATTATGGGTACTGCTTTGTCTTATTCTAAACCAGGTTCGCCAGTTGATGTGGTTTTACATAGATGTAATGTCATTAGAACCATCGGAAAGAAAAAAAGAGCAAAAGTTGTGCGTATTGTTGATGAGGGTGCAGACGCAGCCAGTAAAGATAAAAAGAAAGCTGCAAGAAAAGGGGGTAAATAAAAATTAAAACAGAAAAGGATGGGGGTAATGCAAGCAGCCAATAATTAATAATAGAAGAAGAAGGGTAAGTAATCATAAAACATAAAAAATATATTATAAATAGCTCATGTATTTTTCTAATATGAACTGCACACTATGTAATGAGAACATTCTCGATAAAAACACAGCAACATTCGAATGTGGTCACCAATTTCACTTATCATGCGTTCTATCAAACCGCCACACGTCATTATGTTCAACCTGTAATACATCCGAAACTAATCTCCCTGACACAGGTCTCGATAGAAATATCGCAATAAGTGCCAGTTCAATCATCAAAATCAAAGAACGACAATTAAAACCAATCACACATCCAACACTATTCCAAAAAATCTCGAGAGTCATCACACCTTTAACTCCAGTCGTGACAAATATTGCAGACCATATGGCCCATAATAAACGTTTGAGCACAATTGCACAATTAGGTTTTGAAGCTAATGACGCTGTTCGTGAACGTATGTCATGGTCCGAGATATGTTCGCGTTATACAAGTGAAGATATTTTAGAGTTTGGATTTAAATGGAAAGATATGGTAAACATGGGTATCACACCAAATCAATTAAAACTATTTTCATGGTCTCAACAGTTACGTGGTTTGGAATTAAATGCTAATACTATGATGGAAATGAAAATGACAATTAGTGAATTGGCTTCTTTGAATTACACCACTCATCAACTGATTGAACTTGGATTTGATTGGAATCTTTTACATCAATTGGGAGCAAATGTCGAGACTTGGAAATCTTTTGGTTTCTCATTAGCTGACATTAAACGTTATTGGGCACCTACTTTGTCCCAATGGGTCTCTTCTGGATTTTATGATAAAGCCAGGGTCGAAAATGCTGGATGGGAAATGGATGATTTGTTGACTACTTTGCCAAGTACAAAAGAAAGAAGTTCTGGTAGGACATTACGTCTTGAATTTTGATAGTAATGTTTGTGAGAAAAATAGTATTATACTGAGAGTAAGCGTGAATAAATAAAAATATTCGTCATTGCTGATATGTTGCCAAATGGGTGGTATTGATGATGATGTCATTGGTGATGTCATTGGTGATGTCCAACTGTTATCTTCTTCAATTTTGACACTAGACATCTAATAACTCTAATACGTAATTACTAAATATGGTTCGTTTTATAATTCTTTTTGGATTTTTAATATATCTATTCATTATTATTAATATAATTTATGACATTTTATTGTTCATTTTTTCTGACAGTATATTGGCCATTTTTTGTATAATTGAAGAATGTATATTTGAACATTTTTATATAATATAATTATCAAACTGATTTATTCAATTCTAACAAAAGTAATCTTGAATTATAAAAACCAATACAACTATCAGTCACTGAAACACCATACTCCAAAGGTTTCGATAATATAGATTGAGAGCCATCACGAATAAAACTTTCAATCATAATTCCACGAACAGAAGGATGTCTAGATTTTGTCAAATAATCGATGACTTCAATTTGACGTTGCCAATTTTTACCAGAATTACCATGAGAGGCATCTACAATAATGGCAGTATCCATCATTTCATCAATCAATTGTTGTACATATTTTTGAACAATTGTGCGTTCAAAATTAGGTTTGTCACCACCTCGTAAAACTAAACAACATGTGTCATTACCATTTGTATGTATCACCGCTGCTTTTCCTTCTTGTGTAATGCCCATGAACGATTTTGGCTCAGAAGCGGAATGAATGGCATTGATTGCTGCCGATACAGAACCAGATGTTGAGTTTTTGAATCCTACAGGTACTGAAAGACCACTGGCTAATTCTCTGTGTGGTTGTGATTCTGTTGTTCTTGCACCAATGCAGGCAAAGGATATTAGGTCATCGAAATATTGTGGAGCTATTAATGATAATGTTTCAGTTGCGCATGGTATTCCCATTATGGTTAATTCGATGAGTAGTTTTCTTGTTAATTGTACACCCGCCTGCATATTATTGCTACCATCTAAGTATGGGTCATGAAGATATCCAGACCATCCTTTTCTTGTTCTCGGTTTTTCGAAATAAGTACGTAAAACAAAAAATAGATTCGGACATTCTTTTTGTAATTTGATGAGTTTTTTCGCATAGTCCTTGATGGCTATTGGGTCATGGACTGAGCATGGTCCTATAATTACTAAAAGGCGATGCTCCTTGCCTTTTAAGATATTTGTAATCGTGGTTCGCCATTTAATAATATTTTCTGACAAGTCGGTACGTAATGACATTTGATTTTTTAGGGAATATGGTGATAATAAAATTGATTCATTTGCTCTTATATTTGTTGTCATTTTTTGTTAAAATATTATAATCTTTTGTATATACTCGACATTGGTAGTTATGAAATCACATATGTCAAGAATATAAAATTTAATCATTATCTAAATTCAAAAGTACTATGGTAAATTACATAATATTGATTTGTTTCATAAAAATGGAAAGTTTCATAAAAATGGAAATGATTTCTATACTATCTTTATTGTTTTTTTTATTCATTGTTATTATATTTATTTGGTGTGTAATGATGAGACGACGCAATACTGTAGATGATGATGATAATATAAATGTTTTCATTTGATTCGAAAATACATCTTCATAAGTATTCTAAAACTGGGCACTATATAAGTGTATACTTTTTTTATATTTAATGGGGACATATCTTACCAAAGCAGAAAACAAAGCAGAACAAATAGGTCAAAAATTTAAAAATAGTAAACTAGGTCAAAAAATTCAAAATAACAAAACAGAACAGAATATTAATTATGCGCGTGCCGCAGTTACTCTTTTGACAGCTATTTTTGCACTATCCACACTCGTGCTAACTGGTCAAATGATGGATTATGCAAATTTCCCAGGTTCAAACATTCAATTTGAAAATTTAAATAAAAGCTTTGCCATAAAAAACAGTACATGTTCGAATTTCGTAAATATCACAAATGGCGATACTAATAAAGTATGTGGAAGTGTCAAAGATGATATGTCACAAGCTATTGATATTCTAAATTCCGAAAAAAAGACAGCTGCTAATACTGATGTAGCGCGTGGTTGGATTGTCGTACCACCGTGTGTAAAGAAATTGAATAAAGATGGTCAGATGACAGGTGACTGTGACCCATTTAGTAATGGTTCAGCTTTAGCGGTGTGTGGTGGTTTTACATTTGTATTTTTGTCATTGGGTTCTGTATTATTTGGTGCACACACTGCAATTATTGATAATGGAAAGAAAAGTACTGGCCAATACATCTTCTGGGTTGCTAATATTGTATGGACTGTACTATCATTTTCATTGTCAATATGGGCAGCTATTGCTTGGGTTGGAATGTGTGATAAGTTAGATACTGGTCTTGGTCGATATGTTACAGATGGTCGAGCTTGTGCTACACGATTTTGCACTATGTCATTTGAAAGGTTTACTTTGTCATTCGTATCAGCGATTATACTTGCCCATATTCCAAATTTGTTAATATTCACCGAAAGATGTGGTGTTGCAAATGCAGATAAAAAAGATGTGGAAGAGAAGAAACAACTTGTAAATGATAACAATAATCCTTAAAAGAAAAAAAAATTGTTATAAAATGATAAAAAAAAATAGGAAAAATAAATTATTAAAATAAATATATATCTAATCCTCTACTTTTTTAAATGAAAATATTGGTTGTATTACTACAATCGATAAAACACCAGATATTAATAATATGAGACCAGTAAGAAACATCCACAGTCCATAAATCCAATCCTCTTTAACACAAACTGACATTTCTAATATTATCTATAAAATGATATATATATATAACATTATTTACACAAAACAAATGAATTTTTTCACAGACACGAATCAAAAACGCTTAGTATTAAAACCCATCAAACATGAAAATTTATGGGATGTCTTCAAACAACAACAATCAGTCATTTGGACAACCGAAGAAATCGATTGGTCAAATGACATAGAAGACTGGAATACATTAGAACAAGAAGCACAAGATTTTCTCCTCCACATCATAGCATTTTTCGCATCATCTGACATGTTAGTCGTTGATAATTTAATGGAGCAATTTATGTCAGAAGTCCAAGTGGCCGAATGTCGTGCTTTTTACACTCTCCAATCATTTATAGAGACAATTCACTCCGAAACGTACTCACTTGCTCTTTCAAAATTCGCTCCAACACATAGAATCGATGAACTTTTTAATGCCATCTCAAATGAACCAACAATTAAAGCCAAAGGCAATTTCGCACAAAAATACATGGACAAACAGAGAGCTTTTGCAGAACGTCTATGGGCATTTTGTATATTCGAGGGTGTTTTATTTTCCGCATCATTTGCTTCACTTTATTGGCTACGAACGAAGGATAAATGTAAAGGTCTAACTTTTTCAAATGAACTCATTCAACGTGACGAATCGTTACATGCGAAATTTGCAATAGAAATGTTAAACATGCTACCAAAAAACGAGAATCTCAGTGAAGAAACTGCGCATAAAATATTAAAGGAAGCTGTATCATTAGAGGAAAATTTCATACGCGCAGCATTACCAAAGACATTGACAGGATTAAACGCGGAACAAATGATTGAATATGTCCATCATGTTTCAGATAGATTACTTTCAATGTTGGAAGCACAATATACACCAATTTGGAATGCGAAACAACCTCTAGTATTCATGGACATGATATCAATAGATGCCAAGACGAATTTCTTCGAAAGACGCGTCTCAGAATATCAATTAGCGCATGTAGGTAAAAAGGACTCTGATACAATGTTTTCACTAGAGGCTGATTTTTAAAACATACATACATTATAAAATAATACTATTTGTAAAAATAAAGTTCTTTTAATCGTTTTTTATTTTTGTGACTTTGATAAAAAATCCATATTCAACACATATATTTTTATTTATTTCGCAAATATATAAGGCATACAAATAATATGTCAAAGAAAAAAATGGCTAACGTAGACCGTCTGACACATTATTTAAAAAATCATTCGAAACTTTTTCCAAAATTAGTTCCTGCTCTTAATAAATTGACAGATTTTGTTGGTCATGATGATATTAAAGAGACTGTTTCAAAAATGGTTTTGTATTTTATTGCGCAGTTTTCAAAACAACCACGTCGTTCAAAAAGAAAACGAAAAAGTGTACAACGTAAAATTAAAAGAAGACGTACCTTTTCCAATGTCACATCAGATGATGAAGATGATGCTGATTATGAACCGGAAACAGATGATGCGAAAATGGCACTTATAGCATTATTAACACATACTTTACAAAATGCAGAAGGTGATTCATCTGATGAAGACGACGAGGAAGAACCGGCTTTTGTCAAATCATGTCGGGAAAAACTTAATCTATTAAACGGACATTTTCTACATACATTATTGCTTGGAAAACCAGGCTCAGGAAAAACCACTTTTGCTTCTTTAATTGTCAATGTGTGGGATGCTTTAGGTATTATAGATAAAAGCAGATTCAAAATAACGAAAAGGTCCGATTGGGTAGGGAAATATCAAGGACATTCCGTTGCAAAAGCAAAAAAATTAATCGATTCAGCCAAAGGAGGTGTCATATTTATTGACGAAGCTTATTCTTTGGTCTCGTCAAAAGATGGTGATGATATGTATGGAAGAGAAGTATTAACAGAAATTGTTGAAGCTATGTCTAATCAAGAAAAACAAGTCATATTTATCATGGCAGGATATGAAACAGATATGAAACAACTCTTTTCTTTCAATGCTGGTTTAGAAAGACGTTTTGGTTATGTTTACCGTTTTAAAACGCCAGCTTCTTCATTTTTAGAAAGTATTTTTCTCAAACAGATGACAGAATGTAAGTGGAAATTGGCCAAAAAAGAAAGAAACAAAATGAAAGAGTTTTTTAGTAGAAATCATAAGTATTTAAAATATGGTGGTGGCTCGACGAAACAATTATTGTTTCATAGTCAACAAAATGCTATCGTTAGACAGTTCCCAAATCAGACTGAAAATGTTTTGCAACTGTGTGATATTGAAGATGGAATGAAAACTTTTTTGCAACATAGTCAAGTTTGTACTGTAGCTAAGCCACCTACCAATATGTACTTGTAAATCACACTATTTAATACCATTTAGTTGTTTGAATATTGTCTTTTATGAATATGATGATTTTTCGTTTTTGGTCAATGCTTGGTTGGTCACTGATTTTATGGGGTGAACTGTTCATTTATACAATTCTTACAATTGAGAATAATTTAATGTTATATCGTGCGATTTCTATTGCTTCGATGTTCTTTACTATTTGTCTCTTTATAATTTTTATTTCTTGTGGTGATACTCTCACTGGAAAAATTGAAACAACAAATCAGCGGATGAGAAAATATCAAGAAATGAAATCATGGATATTATTTGCTGTATGGGCGGCTATCATTACTGTCGTTGTTTTTTTTAAAACTATTGAGTTGGTCAATTCTTTGTTTGTTCTGATTTATATATCGACGACTGCTATTTTAACGTCTATCGTTTGGTGTGTTGTCAGTAGAGCGAAACAAATTTCAGATGCATCGTGGCATTGGTATGTATGGTCTATCATTACATTTATTGCTGTGTATGGATTTTATGGGTATTCGTTTGATAATTTTATTGATTTGACTCCAAATGGTACAGTTGTGCAAAATGGAACTCAAATAAATCAAGTTCGGAAACAAAATAATGCTGTGTCGGTCTTTGTTGGTATTTCTGTCGTGTTTGTTTTTGTTCAGGTCATATATATATATTATGTTTGTAGAAATCAAAATCCTGGTCATAGAAGATGTCTGCATTTGTGCCGTATCATTGAAGGTTCTACTTTGGCTATGTTTTCCATGATTTCGTGTCTTTTATTTATATATGGTACTATGACTTTTAAAAATTTGGAGTTTTGTGTCATTGTGACGGAAATTGCTCTGTTGGTGTTTCTTTTGGGGGATGCTTTTATTGTATTTCGAAATGACTATATATTAACGTCGGGGTATGTCAGTGTTAATAATGACGACATTAATCCATGATTGTGCTTTTGTGCTCGCATTTATTGTTATTTTTATTGTTGTTCATGTCGTATTTAAAAATATTAGACAAATTCTTCTTTGGAGTTGTAAAATATTAGTCACTACATATATATGGGGTGTGTTCTGGGTGATTGTGAAAATAAATCAATTGCCTGAGTGGCAGAATCAATTGTCGGAGTCCGTTAAGCATTTGGTCAATATCACTAGAGAAAATTTCGGTCATATCAATATGAGAGAATTGTAGTTAATTTTGATTAATTTTATACTAACGTTAAAGTAATATTATATTATTTTTTGTTTAAGTCTTTTTATTTATAAATTTTTGCTTTTCTTTTGGTATGCATTTTAATTCCATACTTTGAAACATTGAATTTGGTAAATATACTATTAGTGGTGGTGGTGACGAGTCGTTTTCTGTTTTGTATTCTTCTTTTAATATTTCTTCTGCTATAATGTATAGAATTCCATTACTTTGGATAAGATATTGTCTTTCATTTAGGACAATAATATCGCCTTCTTTTAACATCGATGACGAATAATAAGTTATGCCAGATAATAGGGATACTATATATGGTTGAAGAGCATATCCTATACCAACTGAAAAACCACCAAATAGGGAAACAGCAACACTCTCACCTACTAAATGGCCGAGAATGAAAGCAAATAAAGAAAAAATGCATATGAAGTTTATCGCTTGTGCAACATAAATAGATGTTTCGAAATAGGTGTGTATTACTCCACTGCATGTGAAAAATATTGGTATCGATACCAATAATACTCCTGCGCACAGTAAAATGTCATCAAGGGAACCCCACACTGTTGTGAAAAAATCGTTGAATGTATTTGTACTTGACATGCGTGTATCAAGTTATATGACTTTATATACGTCATTAATATTGCTAGGAATGAGTAATTGTATTTTGGGCGTAAAATCATAGTAGTCATGAGTCACCAGGGTAAAATCCATATCATGGCTTTTAAACAAGCATCGTGTGGTGTAACATATAATGATGTTGAATTGTGTATTATATTACCTGTACCCTTGAAATCTATGTATGTGTTTGGTGCAGTGATGCATTGCCATGCCATTGTTTTTGATGCGTCTTCTCTTGTCATCCATTTTTCTTCACACTCTATGTTCCATTTGTATTGTATCTTTTGTTGGCATATTTCAAGTATTGAATCTAGTTTTGGTGAGTCTTGGACCATCGTGTCCATGTCATCCATTAATGTGAAATAGTAATTCCAAAAAGTTACTATCATGCCCATTAATGTTGTGAATATTAATATTAAAATTCCAATACGAGTGCACCATAACCGAGTTCCTGGCCCACACATCAGAACTTGTGTTGGCATTCTTAATGTTCTGATGGGTGTTTTGCTTTATACTATTTCATGTTGCTTTTTTTCTTTTTGTGATTATTTCATGTGTATTGGATTTTTCTGTGGTTAGTGTATATTCATGTGACTTTCTTTTGTGATTTTTTGAGGGTAAAGTTGGAGAATATGTTGGTAAAGTTGGTGAATATGCTGGTGAAGTTGGTGAATATGCTGGTGAAGTTGGAGAATATGCTGGTGAAGTTGGAGAATATGCTGGTGAAGTTGGAGAATATACTGGAGAAGTCGGCGAATATACTGGAGAAGTCGGCGAATATACTGGAGAAGTCGGCGAATATACTGGAGAAGTCGGCGAATATACTGGAGAAGTCGG
>VMHT01191975.1_pt1 | contig 15702 bp, 10 predicted proteins | sample 4693611 | NCBI WGS metagenome assembly VMHT01 (sample SAMN12280063, study PRJNA550983) | marine metagenome | isolation source: seawater sampled from same location over 5 years 0.02-0.2 micron viral filtrate | place: USA: collected off the coast of southern California halfway between the port... ... | reverse complement strand
TACAATGTAGAGGAGGAAAAAATCGAGTTGCTTGAGCATGATGTGAATTTCATCATGGCCATTGAGACTGGTGGTATGTTTGACCGGCTGATCGAAAATGGCTTTGATGAGGCATACAATTGTGCCCTTGTCCACCTCAAAGGTCAGCCTGCTCGTTCAACACGACGCATCTTGAAGCGAATGAGCGAGGAATGGGACTTGCCCGTCGTCGTCTTCCTTGACGGCGACCCGTGGTCGTTCCGAATCTTTGCTTCCATCGCCTACGGAGCCATCAAGACCGCGCACATTTCAGAATACCTTGCTACCCCAACCGCCACTTACCTTGGCATCACATCGGATGACATTGAAGCCTACGACCTCCCAAGCGATGACCTGTCTACACGTGACGTTGACGCACTGAAAGCTGAGCTTTCCGATCCACGGTTCGCCGATGCATGGTGGCAAGATCAGATCAACATGATGTTGGAGCTTGGCAAAAAGGCTGAACAGCAATCCTTGGCCAAATACGGACTTGATTTCGTCACCGATACTTACCTCCCAGAGAAATTGAATGATTTGGGTCTTGCTTGAGTTCATCAGCGAGCCTTATGGAGGAAGAGGGTCTGGAAAGAAATGATGCAAGCACCCGAGCCTGCCAAACGTTCTCCATGGGGACTTAGGCTTGCTGTGGCCGGTGGCCTCATGGTGTTAATCGGCACCGTGATGTTGGTCAGCCAATCGGAGACCATCAGCACGACGATGGATCCGAGAGAAAAGCATCACGACCAACCATACGTTGGAGCTGACACTTTTCCAACCGGTGAACTCACCGACACGTGTTATCGGTTTTACCAACAGGCAGACGACATTGAAATGACCGTCCAGCTCTACCGTGTCGAAGGTTCCTCGGTGGTAGGCGAAGCCCTTGAAGAGAGCAAATGCATGCTCGACTGGCAAGCGTTGGCGGCGGATGGGGAAACGTTCGTCGCACAGGGATCGTGGGTACTCAACGGAACGAGCAAGTACGCATTGGTCACAACGTGCGAAACAAGTTGTGAAGAAGCCACAGGGTGGTTAGTCTCCGTTGACGCCATTCAATCCGATCTTCTCTCCTCGACATGGTTGATGCTCGGTGGCGCCATGTGTTGCTTGGGCATTCTAACAACCCCTATCGCACTGACCGTCTATCTCGCCTCAAAGCCAAGTCGGGCCCCACGCGTCATGATGGTTGGCCCAGAAGGGCAGCTAATCCCCATCACTGATGTGAACCCCGATCATCCAACGTTGTTCACACAACCTCCTGATGAGGGAGCAAACCAGCCGACCGTAGCTCCACCGTTTGCAGACACGGCGGAGCACCAGCCCTCGGAAGAATTTGTAGATGGCCTGAACGATGTTGCTTCTGGGGCGCTGCTGACCACCGAACAAGTCTATGCGTTAATGCGAGGAGATGTTGAGGGCGCTCAGGAACACACCAAGACGGCGCGGTATCAATCCACCACTGCGGAAGACATCATCCAAGATGCAGCTAACGCAGCGGCCATCACCTCTTGGGATGAAGGCGTGCCACTCGCCGAGCCTCAGCCAGTCCAATCAAAACCCCTCACGGCAAAGCGTAGCAAGGATGTTCCTCAATCCGAAAAATCCAACGAATCGTGGAAAGATTGGGACGAGCAGTAATTCAACGGTGCGTTCATAGAGGAGGGGGCACTACCAAACCTCGGGTTGAGGAGTATGACCGACATTGACCGAGCACTGTACCTGTTGCAAAACAAAGTCCGTCGCCAAATCTTGGAGCGCTTGGCAAGAGAACCGCACTACCCCATGCAACTATCAGAGTTAATCGGGGTGAGTCAACCCGCTGTAGTCAAGCATCTCAAGGAACTTGAAAAGGGTGGAATGGTCTCAAAGAACAAGGTTCCATCCGAAAAAGGAGGGCCTCCACGAACCATTTACGCTGTTGAGCGTGCCATGTCCATCCATGTCGATATTGGGCCCGATCTGTTCCGGTGTGAAGAACGGAAACTCCCAGCTGGGGGACCAATGCGATTGTCAACCAACCTGCCTCGAGCTTCTATTCCTGTGGCTGAATCGTTGAGCGGACGTAAAAAAATCGCTGTTGCAGAAGGGTTGGCGCACATGAGAACGCTGGCTTCAGTTCTTGAGGAGTTGGACGCACAACGGGACGCCCTGATCTCGCTTCACCAACACGTTCGCCAACGCGTGTCTGCAGCTGTTGAAGCGGACTTCGAGTCCTATGAAGAACGAAGCATCATCCAAACCATGGTTGAGGCTACGGGAGAACGCCTTGACCTCACGGCCCTTGTCCAACAAGAACTGGTTGGACAGAGCAACGTGGGCGATGTCATCAACACCCTCCGTTCAAGGTTGGAAAAACAGATCGCACGCAGGTCCGGACAAGTTATCGCTGCGCCGCTAGACACTGAGCTCCGCTGGTACCTTGGACCGAAGTCCAAGTGAATTCACCAAAGCAAATCAGTTGTCAGCCTCGTCCGCAAGGACCGAGACAAGCGACGACTGTTCGGCCAATCGCATGGTCACTTCATTTCGGCGTCCTTTGCCAACCAAGTACACAACGCCCAAGAGCGCAATGGTCAGGACGATGACTGCAAAGGGAAGGGCCGTCTTGCCCACAACTTCACGAGCAAGGTCAAGAACAGGGCTGTTGGACTCCAAATCTTCAGGAATTGGTTTGACGTTGTCTTTCTCATCGGATTCGACGATCTCATTCATTGGGTCAACCACGACATAAACACCCTTGCTACCGGCTGAGACAGGGTAGAGCAAGTAGAGTTCAATCTCCTTGGCATCTTCCGTGTCGTCTGGCGCAAGCAATGCTCCTACCACTTGCCGCATGACCACACGATCTTCTTCGCAACCGTTGTCGCGGATTTCCTTCATGATGTCAGCATCATTGGATTTGTCGTATTCACAGAGAACGATCTCGATATCAGTGGCATGGACGTTTCCAGTGTTTTGCAAGATAATGCCGATAGGGATCGTTGAGTCGACTTCACCTGATGTGGATGGTGGCATGATGATTTCCTTGATTTCGAGATTTGGTGCTCGTAGGCGGAGCGTGACAATGAACTCGTTGGTGTCCAAGTTCTCACCGTCCCATGCTGGGGAATCGTCGTGGTCTCCGTCGTTTTCCATGTCGCCAAACATGGAAACGACCTTGAGGCCAATGCTTCGTGTGTCAAGTTTAGCGTCGGTGCCAATCTTCACAGCAGCAACGGTCGTGATGGTTTCATAGGGCGCCATCTCTGGAAGTCGCCATTCGTCGATGTCCTCAAGATAGACACAGGCGTCTTCTGGATAGGACGAAGCGGTTGACTGCATGGTCATGCAAGATTCTTCGATAACAAGGTCAGCGCTGACTTGACGCATGATGAACCAATCGACATCCCAACTGCTGAGAACGCTCATTCCAGGCAATTCGTTCCACAAGAGAGAATCACCATCGCGTTGAGCGGTGTGGTTGTTCAGAGTTGGAACATCAGGCACGTTTCCGTTGTTGGTCACGTTGAATGTGAAGCGAACGACTCGGCCAGGGGCTGAGGTCTTCACCGCATTGTCAACGCTTGGATCCATTGAAATTTGCATGTCGTGGAATTCATCAACGGTTACAGCCAAGCCGATGGCGTCTCGAATTCGTGTTTCCCGGCCACTGGCGTCCGGATAGACTTCTTCGGAGAAGGCTTGGAGAATGATGGTGTACTCGCCTGCTGGCACGCGGTTGGGAACGTTCATCTCCACTTCGAACGCCTGATAGGTATCTGGTGAGAGTTCTTGGAGGGTTTCACGAGGAATCTCAATGTCCCAGATGACGTCAACACCGAAGGCATCGGTCACTCGAGCGAGACGGAAGTCAAACCGGTCGGGTCCATTGCCGTCGTTGGTTACCGTGATTGGCAAGGCGATCTTATCACCAGGATTCACGTTCATAGATTCGCCAATTGCCGGGTCAATGCCTGCATCAAGGGCGAAAACGTGCTCAACGTTAGTGGACAGAATGGTCGAGTCCGAAATTCTTGGGTAGCCGTCCAAATATCCCTTCAAGGTAATCGCCGGACCAAGTCCTGCGGTTGCGTTGTTCGGTGCGCAGACATTAACGGTTATCCGCTTTGTAATCTTCTCAGCGGTTCCTGGGATGGTCCAAGCAATTGGGTCGCCAAGGCCATCACCTGCATCCGCTGAACCGGTAGCATTCGCAAAGTCAACGAGAACAACCCAGTTCTCCTGTCGCCATGCATCCATGGCCACGCCATCAGGCTTAGCTTCTGGTGCCCCTGGTGTCGCAAAGACGAGTTCTCCGCTGTCAAAGTTCTTGGTGACGTTGACGTTGTAGGAAGCGCATTCACCGGGTTTAACCTGGGACGAACGGTCATCCGCGGCAAAGACGATGTTACCCGTCGAACGAATTGAGACGAAGACATTCAACTCAAGGACATCGAACGTTGGAGAGGCTGCATCCTTGATCGGTTCACCTTCGGACCATCCCTTTACATAGATGACGAAGAGACCTGGATCTTCGGTCGTCGGCACAAAGACTTCGAGGTTCTTTGTCACCGATTGCCCTGGATCCAACTCAACACGAATTGGGAAGTTGACCTGCCAGCCAAACGGTAGCAGCCATTCCTGTTGCCCTTCAAGGCTGTTCGGATCCCAGAAGATGAACGCGTCGTTGACGTTACCTGTGTTGGTGATGGTGATCGAAAAGATGGCCGTATCGCCTTGCTCGATGTCCGCCATGCTATGGGACGTGTCGAGATCAATGCCGTGGACGACATCCATCAGGGTTAGGGTGACGATGTCGTTTTGAATGGCTGGATCTTTGTACGACTTTGCCGTTACACGAATTTCTGCGAGCTCGTCGCCATTGGCTTGGTAGATGGAAGGAGCCTGAACTCGCATGTAGAAGCGAATATCCTCGCCACCCTCAAGGAAGATTGGCGTATCTGGGAAGATGCTTGAATGGTTGGAGGCGAAGTACAGGTTCGCTGTCCAATTCATGGGCACACCTGAGATGTTCAAGCCATACGTATCAGCCACCAAGTCTTTTGGACCGGGCGTTGAATTGTTCATGGTCAAGTTGTAGATGGTCTGTTGTCCTGGTTCAATGACGTGATAGAAGGTTTCACCCTCATCAAATTGAACATCAACTTGACCTGTGAGAACGTGGGAATAACAGATCGTGAACCGGTTGTTGTTACCCTCGTCACCGCACTTGTTCGTATCCGACCACGCAATGTGTGCACCGCTTCCAAGGTCATTGGAAAAGGCTGGAGGCATACCGACGGACGGTTGGCGTCCGCTATTGGGGCCGAGTTTATTCGAATTCCATGAAGTCACAGGAACCGCTTCCCACGGGTCAAGGGCCGTCAAGCCGTCTCCCGTAAGATCGGTTTGATTCAACCGAACATAGAGAACCTCTTCATTAGCAGAGAGGTTGCCTGAGTCGACCCATGCGATGTGGACGTTGTTCTGGTCGTCGGTAAGAATCGATGGGAACACGGAGTTTCCGGCGTAAGGGGAGGCTGGGGGCAAGCCGTTCTTGCCTTCAACCGTGGAAATTGGCGTGTCGTTGATTTTCTTGATGGCGTAGGTGGAAAGGCCTTGATCAGCACCGTCCCAAGCCCCTGCGCCTTGAAGGCGGAGTTTGGTGTAGTAGACTTCGTAGTTGACGTCCTTTTCAAATCCATAATCTCGTCCATCCATCCAGGCTATGTGTGTGTTGCCTTGCATGTCAACGCCAATGGAGGGATGGAAGGAGTAGGCGTCGTCGATGGTGACACGGGTGTCGTTAACCACGACCAAATGGCCGTCAGCACCTGCACCGGTGTCTTCTGCGTATGAGCCTCCTTGAGTGGAGTGTCCAGGAAGCCCTGGCGTGAACGACGGATCGTTGTTCATCTTGGCGTATGGGTCGAGAATGGACATGTAGATCTCACGGGAGTTGTTGGTGGAGATGTACACCATAGCTTCGACAAGGAGGGCCATTTGGTTGGTTCCGGATCCCGATGGGAATTCGTAAGCCTGGCCACCTGCGTCGGTGTTAGCGAGGGTGTTACCTGGGCAGTTTCGTGTCTGCGTCGATACGATGCCGTTAGGGCATTGCACGAGATCCATGAAGTGAGATTGGATGTTGCCGGCGCCACCGTAGCCTTGACCGTACAATCCAACAGGAACGACGCCAGCGAGGATGCAGTTGTCGTGGGCCTCTTGAATGGCCGCTTTGTCATCGGCTTGTTGAGATGGGTCACCGTCTTTGGGTCCTTCATCGGAAACTGGAATCACAATCTTCGTGGCGTTGGGGTTCCATCGGTGGTCGGACTGCGTTGGAGGGTTGCCTGGAACGTTACCTGCAGCGTCCTTCCATGAGAGACATGCCCAGTTAGAACCAGGGCCCCAGTCCTCACCGGAATATCCAGAGTACGTGTTGCCGTTGTAGATGGTCCCCGGGAGTTTTCGAATACCACCAGAGTCATCCCCAGGGGTTTGGCCGAGCGGCGTTGTACGTGGCCCAGTGTTCTGGTTGTAGCCTTGGCAGTTGCCTGAACTCGCAGCGCCGGGGAGGGTGTTTCCAAGACCGTAAATGGTCTCGTAAACCGTCATGTTTCCTTCTTCGAGCAAAGGCTTGATACCTTGGAAGTAAGGTCCGCTAGCGAAGTTTCCACCGTAAATGACCGTGCAGATGTCTGCCCACTCCGAATACATCGAACCCGAAGTATCGACGATAAAGGCCAACTCGACCTTTCCACCGCGGGTGTCATCCCAAGCAATCTGAACGTAGTCGTTGGCGTCAACGACAACATCTGGGTGCCCCTTGTGCCCGATGATGGGCGTGATAAGAGTGTCATCAAAGAGCGTGACGATAGCGCCAGAGCCGATGTCAGGCTGAATCATGGAGTAGTAGATTTGTGGTTGGTTAAAGAAACGGCTCAATTCGTCGTAGTTGTCTTGCCAAACGATGTGAACGTTGTTTTGACTGTCAATGTCGAGGGCCGGCCAGTCGCGGTTTTGCGACCGGCGTGAGATGATGGTGTCATCGATGGCCGTGATGGTTCCGTCGTCCGAAGCCATACCGTCCATTGGAGCTGCCCAGGGCGAGAGTGCCGTGTACATGATGGCGTGTTGCCCGGATTTGTCAGCCCACACGACGTGAATGCGGTCGTTCTCGTCAACTGCGAGGTCGGGGTGCCAAATCTTGTGAAGTCCTGAATTGGTAATCTGAGTCGCATCGATGAGCGTCTCGCCTCGTGGAGACATCATTGAATAGTAGAGGTGGAGGTTGTTTCGAGTCCAAACGACGTGGACGTTCCCGGAACTGTCAGAGCCAACCGCTGCCTGCGAATCTGAGGATGTACCGCCATCCACGATTTGAACCGCTTCGGTGATCACGACGGTGGTCGCACTCACGGAAACGGAGGCAAGCAACAAGGAAGACATCACGGAAAGAACCATGATTGACGCTAGGCTGATGGATTTGATTTTTTGACGCATAGGTATACCCCGGACTTCTACGCTTTATGGTGAATCTAATCATACTTAACCGCGTCCCCTTTCGGTCATGTTTCAAGGGATTGGGGGAGGGGTATCAAAAACGATACCTCTCGGAAGAAGTGAGTGATTTCTTCTACGAATTAAGCCCATTCGCTCGGGTCAAAACCTGAGCCAAATGACATCTTCTCATCAAACTCAATTTGCGCGGGTGGATGAGTTTCTTCCGGGAGAGATTGGCCATCACTGTTGGGCTTGGACTTCACCCAGTCATCCACAGGACCGGATTTGCCCACTCCAGGACCATAGGAGTACTTGATTTCATGAATCAGAGCGAGTTTTGCCAGCCAAAGCCGGCGAAGGCTATTCATGCACTCATGTTTGGTAAGTCCGTCAAACCAAATCGGCAGACTGACATTGAACGCTTGGAGGGGGCCTGGTTTCTTTTCCCCTTTGTGACCCATGTGTATTACCCAATCCACACCGGTTCGGATCAAGTGCAATCGGCTTTCATGAATCCATTCAGACCAATCGCTGCCTTCGTCATCCATGTGATCTTTCATTTCCTTTTGTTGACCCTCATCGACCCTCGTCATGCTTGAGACAGCCACCAAGTCCCTGCCCTTCGGAACGACGATGGCGAACATGTGCCCTTGCTTGCCACTGGGATACCGAACAAGGAAATGTGCGTGGGCCCGGGGGTCCTTTTGCGCCTTGGCTGAAAGTCGCTCTTCCGTGAGCCACTTTTTGAGCAGGTCGACGGTGTCGTCGGGCGTCATGGTCTACCCGATATTCTCCTCCCGTTTGAATGCAACCGTTCATGAAGCCAATTCTTCAAATAGACGCTCCAGTCGCGCTTTTTCCGCAGTTGAAATCCTCATGCGAACCCATGCATTCCGAGTGTCCACCCATGCATCCCACGCTGCAGCGAAGGATTTGCCACTCAGCCAAAAAACTGGGAAGCAAAGAAAATACACCACAGCAAGCCCACTGAGGGACGAATAGCCCCCGAGTTCAAGCCATGAAGGGCCCCACTCCAATGTGGTGGCAATTGACTCGCGGAAGAGCCATGTCAGCGTTGTCCAGAATCCAGCCACTACAGGCCAAATAAGAAGGGAACCGAAGAAAGCGGCAAGGAACTGATAGCTTGTTCGTGCATCCAATCCTTCGTCGGTTGAATCACCTAAGATTCGTCCAAGAGCGACTTGGAAGCCAAGAGAGGTGAGGGCGAAAGGAAAGAGAGCGATAAAAAAGAGCACCGAGAGCACCGCCGAGGGGAGGCGGGCCCAGTTGGCCTTTCGTAGCACCCGCCCCTGCGGACCGATGGCTCGTCCGTCCAATCCATGCTTTTCCAGCAACTCGGCCGCTTCCGATGCTTGTTCAAACCTCTCTCCAGCCAGTGGTTTTGGTGGAAGAACGGTTTCGCGGCCTGGCCATGCATCCCGAATTTCTCGCGCAGCCAAAACCTCGTCTTGCCAAGATGTGAGCCGGGTCCCGCCCTCCCGCGCTTGGACGTGAGCCATGAGGTGCAAGGCACGGTGTTCCTTCCAAGAGGATGAATTCGGCGTCATCCTTGGAAGACGTTCACGAAGTTGATCCCGTATTCGATGAACGGAAGCCTCTGGCGGTTCGGTCCAGCCGCCTTGACGGACGGCATCAACCATCTCAGACGGTATCATCTCGTCATCCAATTCAACCGGCTCTCCAAATTCGATGAACTGATCGGTTCGAAATAATTCACGGCGACGGAAGTGCAATCCGATGGGGATGAGGTGGGGCAGAGGCAGCCCGTTGGCCTTGGCCAGTGCAGCGGCGGCGAGAACCGTCCGGAAAGGTCCGGTCTTGAACCGAATCATGTGAGATTCACTGTGGCTGGTGCCTTCCGGGAACAGGACGCATCCAAAGCCATGAGCAATGCCGTTGGAGAGGGCGAGAAGAGACCTCCCATTGAGGTGCAAGGCTTCCTCTTCTGTGCAACCTCCTCTGAGGAGTTCGGCTTTGCGGACCACGGGTTGGACGGCCAAGCGCCGTGTCCACCATCCCAGTAAAGGGCGTGTGACCAAATCATGTCGGGCACCAACAACGAACTCTTTTGGATGGTTGAGAAAAATGGCGAGGGGATCCATGAGGCCGTTGGTGTGCCATCCACAACACATGGCGCCAGCGCCATCGACGGTGAGCGGTGTTGCTTTGGAAGTCGTCGTGGTTCGGAACTGAACGCTCGATACCCTTCTGCACATCCAAAAAGCAATCTTTGTCCAAAGGTACGAGCCTGGGACTGAAGAATCATACGTTGGAAGCGGGGTTGCCAGTAATTTTTCGATTTTCAAGTTCTTCGCAGATGCTGACAGAATCGGGAGGGCTTCGCCGTTATGCATCATTTCTTCTTCTTCGGTGACGATGGTGGCCATCAGTTCACCTCCTCAAGTTTTGTCGAAAGGGCCCCAAGGGCAACGTGGTTTGGTTCGGTAGCTTCGGTTCTTGGCCACATGGCCATCAATGTACTTCCCCCATCGCCGGGTGTGCGCGGGAGGACATGAACGTGAACATGGGGGACTTCTTGGCCTGCAAGCGGCCCATCATGAACGCAAACAGTGAAATCGGTTGTTGAAAAGTGAGAGCCAAGACGACGTTGGACCTCCGCTACACCGTCCATTAATGCCGCCCGTTCATCCGGTTGGAGGGCAGATAAGCGTTGAACGGGACGAGTCGGGATGACCAGGGTGTGGCCATCTCGCCGCGGGAAGATGTCAAGAAAGGCATACCACCCATCACCACGGGCAACGGGGTGAGAGGGAATATCGCCCGACAAGATCCTCTCGAAGAGCGTGGTCATGCCCTGCCCTGTGGGCATGATGTCTTTTTTCATTGTGGAGAAAGCACCCAATGGCCGCCTGCTCCTTTCTTGATGGCCAAAGAGCCAACTGTTCCTTCGCGGTCAACCGTAATGTGGTGCAAAAAGTCAGCGTTGGACTCAGGGAAGTCGGCGCGCTGGAAGACGCCGCGTGATTCTTCTCTGGCAAGGCCGCTCTGAACCGAGGCCGTGGCCATCCGAACAGCGGCTTGAGCACGAAGAACTTCGAGGATGTTCGTGTTGGCAATGAGTGATTTTTGGTCAACGTGCAAAGATTCTGCTGAAATTGAAATTTGTTCAAGTTTAGCATGAAGTTTATTCATGCTATCAGCCGATGGGACCGACGTAGCAGTGAGGGCGGCCTGGAGATTGCCCATGACCGTGCCACATCGCACAACGTGGGATTCTTCGCCAGTTTCCATCATGGCTGAAACGTCGCCTTCTGCTTCAGCGAGAGCGGATTCAAGCCCGGAGGAGGTGCTGAATTTTCGACCAGAAACCCATTCGCCGGCTTGATTTCCAGCAATAGAGCCGGAACTAATGGCATCGAGAAGGCGATTCCCACTCAATGGGGCCGCCCCATGGAAACCAGTGCACGCTGCGCTACCTGCAGCATAGAGGCCGGTAAACCAACGAGACCAAGCACCCACGACACAACGACCATGGCCATCAACGGGCAATCCACCAAGGGTGTGACCAACCGTTGGTTGCAGTGGAACCGTTTGGCGATTCATGTCAATCCCTGTCCGTTGCTGGACGAGACGGAAGAGTGAGGTCCACCACGCAGCACTTTGTCCGAGATTTCGAGCATCAAGGACCGGTTGCACAGCGGCGTTCAACGCTTCAGTGATGTCTTGAGAAGATTGGTTGGCCACCTCGATGGGGGCCCCAGATGCCTCGTGAAGTTGGGCGCCATCCAGAAGGAGGCCCGTTGGTAGGAACACATTCGTGCCTTTGATGGTTAATGGGTGTTGGGCGATGAACTCCATGTCCCGGAGAGCAACACCTGCTCGGAAGGCCATGTCCATGCCAAGTCCGACGACACCTGAGGAATAAGCGCCTTCAAAGCCCTCATCGGCGATGATGATGGCTTTGCATTGTAACCCAATGATGCGACCATTCACCATGTCAAGGGCAATCATGCCTTCAACGGATTGATTGGTGTGAACCAACGTGAGGGGGATTTGATCGCCACGGCGGATGACGCCATGGCGCATGCACTGTTCCTCACCCGCCTGTTGGATGCCGAGGGCTGTGCCGCTGCCGGCATCGACCGTTCGAGGTTGTTGGTGTCCGGCGCCTTTTCGGACCATCGGAAGACCTTGCTGATCTCGGCGAAAGTTTACGCCCCTGCGTTCTAGAAGGTCAACTTGCTTGATGGCTCCAGCCGTCCTTTCGGCAACAATGTCTTGGTCGCAAAGAAATGCACCGCAACGAATGGTATCTTCTCGGTGGCTACGGTTGTTGGATTCTTGTAACGAGGCTGAGAGGCCCTCAAGAGCGGCCATTCCAGGATTTCCGAGACCCGTAGCGGACATCATCAGGGTGCTGGCACCGGACTTGGCTGCTTCAGCAGCAGCGTGCAATGCAGCGGGCCCGTCTCCAAGCACAATCACATCCCATGCTTCCATTCAAATCTCCCCTATTGGCGGCGAGGCAGAGGACTGCAATAAGGTGCGCGCTTCCTCCGCAAGCATGGAACGCCCAATAAACGCCCCCCTGCGGCCCCTTCAGACTTTGGGAAGAGGGAGTGTCGCCCATGTTCGGGCTCGTTCGAGATGACGGTTTTTCTTTCGGAGTTGGAAGCTGGATTTTCGCTTCACTACAGTCCGAAGGACGCGCGATTCAATGACAACGCCGGCCTCATCGCGCAGGATGACCTGGACGTATCGATCGCCTTGTTCTCGCGCAGGCCATGCAACACCCAACCAAAGCACGACCCCTTGCTGCAAATACCGTGGCACCCAGTCCAAGGCATCATCCTCACCTTCGGAATTAAGGCTGACCGCCTGGCGAGGTGGAGGGCAGGCCTGTAATTCGAACCGGTGGTCTCGGGCGAAAGGCTCTCCGCCGGGGCAAACAACTTCGATTCTCGCCACGGTTTGCTTGAAGGTCTGATTGTTGAGGGCGATGAACAGATGGCCAGTTCCGTCTTCACATTCAGGATCGAGCGCAACGTCCATTCGCCAAGGTGAGCGCAACATGCTCGGTGTCCCCGAAAGAAGGTCGAGTTGCAAACGCTCAAGCAAACGAAATGCGCTGGGTTGCCATACCCGAGCGTGAGCCAACAGACGTTGGAGTGAGCGCCAGTTGAATTTGGCCTCCTCGTCAAGCAAAACGTCACTGATGGCATCCGGACGGATAAATTCACTCAATTCGTTCATTGCAATATCGTTGCTCAAGTCGCCCTTGGCATGCAAATGGAGGATGTACAGTACGCGCTCCCAAGATTGGTCTTTATCGTAGCCGGGCAAGATACTCTCTCGGAAACCGTCCAACCAGGCTCGCCAATCCAAGTAAAGGTCAGGATCAAGGTGCAACACGATCAATTCGCCAAGAATTGACCCCAATTGAGTCGGGTGATGGGTTGGCGCATGATGTGCCAAACAGGGCATTTGGTCGCCGTGTTGACGGACAGCATCGGACGTGAAGAATGAATGGAAGGAATGGGCGAAACCCAAGGTCATCGATACGAGGAACGAAAGGTTCCACACCAAGGAATCTTGTCGAATGACCGTTCCCAAACCGAGAAGAAATACGGCGCTGATGGCAAGCAAACTATTGACGGTGTTGTGCCTACGAACGTCGATTAACCCCTCAAGTATGCGGTCCATACCGGGCTGAGAGCGCAAAGAAAGTTTGCCTCCGGTGGTCTCGTCATCGATTTCTCGCAGAGAAATTCGCGCTTGGATGGATTGCCACATGGCTTCGCCTGCGAAGAGAGGCGGGATTGTCGTGACGATTAGGGGCAGCAACCAAAACAGCATAACATAACCAGGATTTGGAGGGGCCACTGACGGGAGAATAACCGACAGAAGGGCAACAGCAGCTACACTTGCGCCGAAAAGAAGGCGGACAAACATTGAGAGAGGGTGCCTCGCCACCCGTCCGAACCGCATGCGTAATTTCTCTTGATGTTGCCATTTCTCGACAGTTCGTTCCAATGGATTTTCGGTTCGCGCGAACCCATGTCCGTATGGATCGGGGAGCGAACTAGCTGCATCCGAAGGGTCGTCCGCCATGTTATCCCTATCCAAGGGGTGCATGGCCCTGATTATGGCTCTTGTCCAAAAAATGGCGGGCGTGGCAGGATTCGAACCCGCGATCTCCGGCTTAGGAGGCCGGTGCATTATCCAGCTGTGCTACACGCCCATCAGACGCTGATATGCTACCTTTCATGACGCTTGCGACGCGGAGGGGCCGAGGTGTTCTTGCCCAATTTCGGCAATGCGGTGGAGAAGTTCTTCCAATTGGATGCGCTGCTGAGCCGAGCGTTGCAGCCTCATATCGCATCTCGATACGGCGTTCAATAATTCTGCAAGAAGAGAATCGGGGTAATGGGTTCGGCCGGCGACAAGGAAATGGTGGAGGCGATCGACCACGCCGCGTCCGTCCAAATCATGGTTGTTCATCATCTGGTCCAGTGCTCCCATGGCCCCTTTGAGGACGCGGGCGTTCTTCTCCCCCCGTTTTTCCCATTTCCAATCGTGTACGCGTCCACGCAGTGCTTCTTCGAGGACCAATTGAATCTCTCTCCGGCTGCTGTTCGCCATCAAGAGTTGGATGTTTTTTCGGTCATCAAGTAACGAACGCTGAGCGAGGAGTTGAAGGGTAAAGATGGCTTTGCGAAGGTTGCCATTGGCCACGTGAGCGATGTCACCCAAGACCCCCATCGCTGGGTTCAACGATTCCAATTGACTGATGGCCTCAAGGCGCTGCTCAATCATCAGCCGAGAAAGTGATGGCATACGCACGTGTTGTGTTCGGCTCCGAAGAGCTTCAATGATACGCGAGGGGGTGTGTGTGGTGAAGATGAAACGGGCACTCCGGCTGCTTTCCTCCATCATTCTCCGTAAATAAGATTGGCGCGCGCGGCCCAAATAATCGGCGTCCTCAATGATGATGATGCGTGAAACCGCAGCAAAGTTCCCAGCCTCAGGAGAGGATGATTCCTCGCCAGCAGGTGGGGGCGATGTGCTCAGTGAAGCACTGATGTTGTGGTCAAAGGCATCCAAGCTGGTTCGCCCGGCAAGGGTGTCTTCTGAACCGGCGCCTTCGGGCCGCAAAAATGCTTCAAATTTAGCCATGGCGCCCGATGTTTTGTCCAGATCGCGAGCCTGGAGAATGTGGGTTGTAGAGCGCCATGAGGGCCCCAGCACTTGGCGGCAAACGAGTTGGTGCGAGGCTGTTTTCCCGCAACCGGTAGGCCCAGAGAGCAAAAGGTGGGGGGGGTTGGCTTGCAGTGAAAGATGCTTAAGAGCATCAATGACGTTGGCTGATGTAAGAAGGTCGTCGAACAGGACGGGCTTGTATTGCTCAAGCCACACTGTCATGCTTAGGGTAGACCAGACCATGGTCTTTGAACTCTGCGAGTGGCTTTGTTCACTCGGCGTTCAGGCGCTTGGTGCCGTGACGGCGGAGTTTCATGAAGATGCGGGATCCGCAAGCTTTGCAGCTGATACCGTTTCGCTCTCGGTGGAACGATTCGAGGCTTCCACAGACGGCGCACTTGTAGTCAACGAGTTCAACCATAGTTCTCTCTCCGATGTTCGCGACCGTGCATCCTGTTTTGAACCTTTCATTGGCTTCTTCGATGCTGCCATGCCTCATAGGTGGGTTCAGACATCACGACCAAAGACCCTTTTTGATACAGATGAATGATCTTCAATCCGACCGCCGAAGGAGAACGCTGGAGGGTGCTCGCAATGGACTCAATATGGCAATTGAGTTCAAGACTCTCGATGAGATGTTCTTCTTCCGCAACGGTCCAAAGAACACCCATGGAATTCAACAAGCACGTCCACCGACAAGACCAGGCATCAAGCGAATGCGGCTGCCTGCTTCCAAGTTCATGTCAGCAATGTCAGCTGCACTGACGAGTTGGTCGTTCACGAAGACCCAGGAACCCTGAGTGGCGTTGACCTTCTCAGTGAGTTCGGCTTGGGTCATGACGGCTTCTGCGTGACCGGTGGAATCGGCGATTTCGACCACGAAGGTCGGTGCGTCTTGGCCACCAACGAGCCCGGGCATCAAGCGGATGCGGCTGCCCGCTTCCAAGTTCATGTCGGCAATGTCAGCTGCGCTGACAAGTTGGTCGTTGACAAACACCCAGGAGCCCTGGGTGG
>VMHT01119348.1_pt1 | contig 15705 bp, 17 predicted proteins | sample 4693611 | NCBI WGS metagenome assembly VMHT01 (sample SAMN12280063, study PRJNA550983) | marine metagenome | isolation source: seawater sampled from same location over 5 years 0.02-0.2 micron viral filtrate | place: USA: collected off the coast of southern California halfway between the port... ... | reverse complement strand
ACCAGAACTATAAGAGGTAGAAAGGTTAGGCGGGTTATGAGCGATACACTACGCAAAAGCTTATTCTATCAAGTGTTTAATAGAAAGGGTAATTTTAGGGTAGGCTTTTCTGCAAAAGGTGACGCTAATAAATACGCCAGCTTTATACATTACGGCGTAAACGGTACTAAAATAAAATACGGTAGCCCCTTCTCTTTTAAAAAGAAGTACGTAAATATAGGCGCTATGCAAAGTTTCATAAGAAAAAAGCCAGTAAGACTAAGAGATAAAGACGGCCAATTTATTAAAATGAATGATAAGAATATAAAAGCCGCAGCCTTTCTTATGGCTAGAAGCGTAGCACAGAAAGGTATACCCCCAGTACCTTACTACCAGATAGCTATAGAAAAGAATATAAAGAAAAATGAAAGCGCAATTATAGACGCAATAGCAAAAGACGCATTTAAAATACTAGAACAATGAGCGTAACTATAGTAGATAAACCGAGAGACTTTAGCCTAAGCCGTGCTAAGCTTATATACAGCTGTACTAGTACAAATACTGCACAGGCTAATTTTAAATTCGTGGTAACTGTTTTAAGGGACGCTACACAGCTATGTAAGTTTTATATAGACCCTAACCCCGCAGACAGTCTTATATTTGATTTAAGCGAAGCTATACGCGGCGAACTATCTATAGACGTAGAAGATAGTCGCGGGGACATAGTACACAATATGCCGCACAATTTTTTTGAAGCCCAGACAGTAGCTACTAACGGAGCAGACGTATTTACCGTAAACTTTGCAGAATACTACGGGACCACACCTACAGAACAAACTACCAGCGCTACCCATACCTTACAAGTACAGAACGGTATAACAAAAATAAACGAAGGGCTACACGTGGACCTGTTCGATTACGGCGCAGACAATATAACAAGAAAGGCTTTTTTAACAGACGTAGAAAGAATAGACGGGGCTAACATTACACTATATGCTAGTGATAACGACTACGGGACCTTAAGCTTTGTAAATGCAGACAGCACCTACTTATCTGCTACACAGCGAAATATTGTATACGGTATTTTCGACGATGATGGCGACTACAGTAACCCGCTAGGAACTGCTACTATAGCTATTAATAGTAGTAATGGTAGCGAAGTACCTACTTCTGCTACAGGTAACGAAAAGTTAGTACACTTTGGCGCCTTCCCTGCTAACGTAAATAGCGGTAACAATCCAGTACTAAACGCTAAGCCTTCTCAATTTCCAAACTGGAAGTATATAAGGTACTTTTTTACTAACAATGCAGGCAGCAGGTGTAGCGCTTATCTAATTATTAAAAGGCGTTACGATAGCTGTAAACATACCCCTGTTAGGTTAGCTTGGGAAAATAGCTTAGGGGGCTGGGACTACTTCACTATGGACGGTAGAAAAAAGCCTAGCGTTTCAGTAGAACGTAAAAGCTATAGGCAGTCAATAGGTAACTATTCGGCTGCTACCTATTCTTTAAATACTTGGGACAGGGGTAAGACTAATTACCATGTAGAAACCAGCGAACTATACGAACTTAACAGCGGTAAAATTAATACGTATGATTCAGACCTACTAAAGAACTGTTTAACTAGCCGTACAGTTATGGCTTATATAGAAAGCCAATGGCTACCAGTTACTATAGAAAACAATACAGTAAGATACGAAACAGAACCTATAAGTAAATTACAAGAAATAACCTTTAATATAACCATAGCCCAAAAGCCATGCTAAGTATACAGGTAGAAACAGACAGCGGTACGTACTTACTAGACCTTTACGAAAACGACCCCGTAGAACTTAAGTACAGGTTTACAGACATAAGCGAAGTAAATAAAAGCGTAGGTAGCTATAGTAAGACTTTTAGAATACCTGCTACTGGTAATAACATTAGCTGCTTTGGGCGCTTGTTTTCTACTAACGAAGTAGGCGGGTATAACCCTAAGATAAAACGGAAGGCTGTAATAAAGTATAACACAGCGCCGCTTATGAATGGCTTTATACAATTTAAAAAAGCCTACATACAGAAGGAAGTTTACAGCGATTTTGAAATAGCCTTTTTCGGCGAAAGCGTAGACCTAGCCAGAACGCTAGGAGAAAACAAACTAGCAGACTTAGACCTGTCTACTTATGACCATGATATGAACTATAGCAACCTTACTAACAGCTGGGCGGGTAGTTTATATTCTGGTGTAATAAGATACGGTTTACTAGACAGGGGACAGCAGTATAATATTGTTAACCCTATTTCTGAATCGGAGCCGCTACTACCCCAAAACTTTACGCCGTTTATACAGGTTAAGCAGTTAGTTAATGAAATATTTGAGCAGAACGGCTTTATATTAGAAGGGGCTTTTTTTAACGACCAGACAGAACTATATACGCCAGTCTTTAAAGGTGGTCCTGTAATAGTAGATACAGCACCCGTACAGGATAGTATAAACGTAGGCTTAACTGCAAACGAAACTTTCACAGCTTCCGCAGTAACAGAACACCTTATAACAGGCTTTTCAGAAAGCGCCCCCTTCTTTGACAGCGGCGGTAATTTTGACCCTAGCACAGACGGGTATACCCCACCTGTAGACGGGCAGTACAGCTTTATATATAACGCCGTTATAGAATGGGCTAGCACACTTACGGAAAGTGCAGACGTAAACGTAATAGTAAGAAACATAACAGACGGTACGAACGTGTACGCTAGTCAAAGCGTAATAATACCAGACGGCGGTACCCATACCTTTACAGGGCAGGTAAACTTAACTTTAGACAGCACCAAAGAATACGGCCTACTGGTTAGGGTGTGGTCCGACGCGGGTACAATTACAGTAAAAGGTAACAACGTACTAAACGGTACTTATAATAGCTGGATATATATACTAGGCAGTAACCAGAACTTCCAGACGGTAAACTTTAATACGGCTGCAAATATGCCAGATATTAAACAAATAGACTACCTACTGGGGCTGCAGAAAATGTTTAATCTAGTCTTTATTGCCGATAAGGTAGACCCTAAAAAAATTACCGTAATACCTTATAACGATTATACAGCTAGTACTAGTAAAGACTGGACTAAAAAACTAGACTTAGATAAAGACATAGCTATATACCCTACTACAGACCTTCAAAGGAATAAGTACGAGTTTACATATAGTGAAGATAAAGACTTTATTAACAAATTTTATGTAGATAACGCTAACAGGGTATACGGACGCTATTTAATAGAAGATACAGAAAACGACTTTTCTACAGGTAAGCAGGAAATAAAGCCCCCTTTTGGGGCCTACCCTTTGCAGTATATACCAGATACTAACCTTTTAGTACATAAGTGCCACGATGAAAACGGCGAAGTATTAAAGGACCCGCTATGTAAAGTAGTATACTGGGGCGGGCTACAAGATGCTACAGGGCTATATGTTAGTAACGTAGGGGTAGGTACTGTAAATGAAGCAGAATACCCTTACTTTGGACACCACAATCTACCTAACCCAGACGCAGAAGACCTAGACCTAAACTACGGCGTAGAACAACCTACCTACCCTATTATAGCTAGCCCTTATAGTAACCTGTTTACTACTTACTGGCAGGACTATGTAAACCAGTTATACAGCGCAGACAGTAGAATATTAGAAGCACACTTTAAACTAGATATACTAGACCTTAGTACATTTCAGTTTAATGACAGGATATTTATAAAAGACAGCTATTTTAGAATATTAGAACTAAGCGCTGTAGTGAATGATAGGAGCCTAGCCAAAGTTAAGCTTATAAAAATACTAGAAAGCGTAAGGGCGTGCGAATGGCTACCCCATACTACAGCTAGTAACGGGGCTATAACATTTATAAATAGCGACGGGGTAACAGGTGCAGGTTCGCAAGCGTGTTGCAAAAAGTTTGGCTACCAATATATAGACAGCGTTTGCTACCACCAGAATAGCGTAATTTTAAATAATTCAGACGATACAGGTAAAGCTTTTAATACGCTTACGGTAGCTACTGGGAGTAAAGCAGAAGAGCGTAATCTAATACAAGGTCGTAACCTAACCAGCGATTATAAAGACGTCTTACTGTTCGGTAATAACGGGCAGGCAATAGCCGAAGGCTTCCACCGTGCGGCGGGCTGGTGGTATGAAAACTTTGGGACAGGTAACGAAGTAAACCAGATAGGTAAAATAACACTAGTATACGAAGGGGACTTTAACAGCGGCGACATAGTAGAACCTTTTATAGACGGCAGAAAGGATAACAGGCTAGTAATACCAGACGATAGCGCGCTAGGTGTAGACTTAAAAGTTAGTGTAATTACTTACAGCGTAGCTAGTGGTAATATAGTTAACGCCCAATTCTTAGTATTTAGCGAAGTGTTTCTAAAAATAGGCGGCGCTGCCAGTACTAAGGCAGGTACAGGGTTTGTACCGCCTAATAGGTTTACGGGTACTTTTGGTACTTCTTCAAAAAACGTCCGCTTAAATGTAGATACGGCTACGGACAGTACCCAGCATAGAATAAGGATACTAAACTTTAACGTAAGTAACACAAATAAAACTAAAATTATATGCGAGTTAAGCTACCAGATGGCGAAGCTATAATAGAAGCGGTAGACCTTCTTATAAATAACAAAGTAAAAGAAGGCTTCCCTTTTTGGGTAAAACCGTTAGACCTGCTACTAACAGGCTGCTACTACTTTGTAAACGTGTACCTGTTAGTAAGGTTAGTAGGGTACGTTTTCTTTAGGTAAAAGTAAGGGGGCTTATACTGCCCCCTTTGGCTTACCACACTACTGTACAGCCTTGACTTTTTAAGTACTCTATTCTGTTAGTACTACCGATGCCTAGTACTTTACCCTTAAGAAGTCTTACCCATTTTGGGCTAGTTTCGTAGTGGTGTGTAGCAGAAATAGGTACTTTAAAACCCCGCCTTCTAAATTCCTGTGCATAGCTGGCTATATTGTCTTTAGCGTTTTTAGCGTACCATATTCTACCGTCTGATATACAAGTATGGTAAGTCTCTAAGCTGTTACTGTACCACTGTTTAAGGTCCTTTATACAGACCGTATCTAATGTTTGAAACATTTTGTTTAGTTTTAAATTATATACAAATATACAAATAAATTTTAATTTAACAAAATTAATATTGAGGTAAAACGAAAGAAAGTACTATTTTTTTAACCTATTTGTTTTAATAATATGAAGAAGCAGCAATACGTATTAGAGTTTAAAGCAGATACTAAAAACGTAGAAAAATCTGTAGATAATTTAGACAAATCTATAGACGGCGTTAAGGGGTCCACAGCAGGAGCCACTAATATGTTAGACAGGTTTAGCGGGGGCGCAGTTACTGCTTTTCGCAACGGTGTAAAAGGTGCGCGTGCTATGGCCGTTTCTATGCGAACGCTAAGGGCTGCAGTAATATCTACAGGAATTGGCGCGGTAGTAGTAGCTGTAGTAGCTTTAGTACAGGCAGTTTCTAGGCTACAAAGAGTACAGGACCAATATACACAAGTTACAGCGGCCCTTAATGTAGTCTTCGACGCACTTCTAGACAGGGTAGCGTTTCTAGGTGAAATTTTAATAAACATATTTAAAGACCCGCAAAAAGGCCTAGAAGAATTAGGCCAGATGATTTTAGATAACCTATTAAACCGTTTAGAAGGCGTCTTACTTTTAGTACCCAGATTAAGCGAGGCAATAATTAAACTATTTAAAGGGGACTTTGCAGAAGCTGGCCAAATAGCTTTTGACGCTGTAGCACAAGTTACGCAAGGCGTAGAAAATGCTACCGAAAAAATCAAAGAGCAGGCCGAAGAAATGGCTAGGCTAGCTTCTATAGCTGCTATGCTAGAAAAGCGAACACAGGCACTAAAAGACACCCAAATAGAGCAAATAGAAACGCAAGCTATAAGAAACAAACAAATAGCGCAGGCGCGCCTATTAGCTAAAGACGAAGCACTAAGTTTTGAAGAAAGAACTACAGCCTTACAAAAGGCTATAAAATTAGAAAAAGAAAACCTAGCTGAAAAATTAGCTAACGCAAAAGTAGAAGCTGAAATTTTAGCAGACCAAAACAGGCTAACCGAAAGCAGCAGAGAAGACCGAGAAGCAGAAGCACAAGCAAGAGCAAAGGTAACAGAATTAGAAACGCAGAGTATACTACAGCAGAAGCGCCTTTTTACTGAACTACTTACAATACAAAAGCAAAAAGAAGCCGCAGACAAAGCAGCCACAGCAAAAGAAGAGAAGAATAAAGCAGACCAGCTTAAAAAGGAAGAAGAATTTTCCGATGCTAAATTAAAGGTAGAAGATGAAATTTTTAAAGCAATTAGTGAAGCGCAATTAAGCCAACAAGAAAAAGAGATACTAGCCAACGAAGAAAAGTATAATAAACTACTAGACCTAGCTGTAAAGTTTGGCTTAGATACAGCACAGCTAGAAGACGAAAGGAACAGAACTACCGACGAAATAAACGCCAGATACGCAAAGCAAAGAGCAGACCAAAACGACAAGGAAAACAAAGAGCAAATAGCCAGAGATAAAGAGTTAAATAACCTAAGAATAGAAGGGGCTATAGGTGTAGGTAATGCTATAGGTGAATTAGCCGAAGCCTTAGCGGGTAATGACGAAGCCAGAGCAAAAAAGGCCTTTAAGATAAACAAAGCTGTAAGTATAGCGCAGGCAATTATAAGCACAGCGCAGGCCATTACCGCACAGCTAGCAGTACCGCAGGACGCCTTAACGGGTCAAAACTTTATAAAGGCGGGTATAGCAGGGGCTACAGGTCTAGCGCAAGTTTTAAAAATTAAAGGGACACAGTTTCAAGGCGGGGCCGCTAGCGCTTCTAGTGTACCTTCTGGTACTGCTGCAGGTGGTGGCGGTGGTGTACCTTCTACCCCTACGGTAGATTTTAGCTTTTTACAGCAGGGCGCTAACCAGACTAGTATACAGGCTTACGTTTTAGAAAGTAACGTAACAAACAGCCAGCAAGCTAACCAGCTTATAGAAGACCAGAGTACACTATAAAAAAAGCATCTGCCCACGTTTGAACAGATGCCCTAATTATTACTACCTTGCTTATTGCAATATACAAAAATTTACATAAAAGTGTTATAGATATATGCGTATAGTAGAACTAATTATAGAAGACGAAGAAGTAAACGGGGTAGACGCTATAAGCCTAGTAGAACAGCCCGCCATAGAGTCTAATTTTATAGCACTTAGTAAAGCGCAGGTAAACTTTGCAAAAGACGAAGAGCGTAAAATACTAGTAGGCGCTGCGCTTATACCAGATAAGCCTATATACCGAAACAGCGAAGACGGCGAATTTTACGCTATATTTTCTAAGAAGACAGTAGCACAATGCGCCCACCGCTTTCTAAAAAACAGCCTACAGTCTAACACTACTTTAGAACACGAAGTAGAAGTAGACGGGGTAACAGTTATAGAAAGCTGGGTAAAGGAAGGCGAAAACGATAAAAGCGCACACTTCGGCCTAGACCTACCTATAGGTAGCTGGGTAGTTATGTATAAAGTAGATAATAGCGAAATTTGGGAAAACGAAGTAAAAGCGGGTAATGTATTTGGGTTATCTATAGAAGGCTTTTTTAAGACAGCTACTAAACTTTCAAAAGAAGACGCTATACTTAAGGGCCTAAAAGACATAGTAGAAAATACAAAAAAGTAGAAATACTTGTTATAATTATATATCTAGATGGTAATGGACTTAAAAGAAAAAATTAAAACATACTTAGCTCAGCAGGGTATTAACCTTAGCGAAGCAGAAGTAAAACTAGCAGAAGCTGTACTAGAAGACGGTACTAAGGTCTTTTGCGATGCGGACGAATTTGTAGTAGGTGGTAACATTTACCTACTTAACGAAGAGCAGGAACAAATACCACTACCTGCAGGGGAATATACCCTAGAAGATGGACGCGTATTTGTGGTAGAAGAAGAAGGCGTACTAGCTGCTATTCAAGAGGCACCACAGCCAGAAGCAGAAGCAGAAGAAGAGGTAGCAGAAGTAGCAGAAGAAGACCTAAGTAAAGAGGTAGTAGAATACGTAGACCAGCAACTAAGCGCAGTTAAGGCGCAGTTTGCAGCGGACCTAGAACTTATAGGCGCAGAACACGAAGAAGTAGTAGCAAAACTACAAAAAGAACTACAAGAGAAAGTAAACGAAGTAGAAGCTTTAAAACTTTCTGCACAACAACTGCCAAAAGGCGAACCAGTACGCGAAGCAGTACAGCCTTTAGATTTGGCAAAAATGACAGTAAAACAAAGGGTAGCTGCCCTAACAAATAACAAAAATAAATAATATAAAAAAATGGCTTCTTTAGACATTACAAGTACTTACAATGGAGAAGGCGCAGAAGGTTATATTTCGGCGGCTATTCTTTCGGCAGATACACTAGCTGAAAATTTGGTGACTTCTCATACAGGAATTAAGAAAAAATTAACTATTCAAAAGCTAGATAGCGGGGACATTCAAAGCTATGCGTGTGCGTTTACGCCAGTAACTGACGAAGTAACTATTACGGAAGCAGTACTAGAGCCTACTAACCTTATGCGTAATATTGAGGTATGTAAAAGCGAATTCTACGAAGCTTGGAACGCGCTACAAACTGGTAACGGTAGAGCAGGTATTCAAGTACCGCAGAACTTTAACGACTTTTTAGTACAGCACCTAGCGGCAAAAGTAGCAGCAGGTATCGAAAAGGCTATTTGGAGGGGTAACTATAACGAAACAGACGGTTCAGCCTCTGGTGGTACTTCTGTGTCTTACTTCGACGGTCTTTTGCACCGTGTGGTAGATGCTACGCCAGCTTATGAAAAAGAAGCTACGGGAGCGTTTACAGCAGATAACCACGCCACTACAGGTATTCTAACGCACTTAGTAGACTTAGTAGGAAATATGCCAGACGCTATAGACGGGGACCCAGAAACAGAAATTTTCATGAGCCGTAAAGCACTTAGCCAGCTTCACATCGCTATGTCTTCGGTAGGTGTAGCAGGTGGTTATACTCCTTTCTTAGGTGAAGGTAGACCAGCTACTTACTTAGGTTATAACTTAGTAGTACCTTCTGGAATGCCAGCAGACACGCTACTAGCAACCAAGCGCGAAAACTTGCACTTTGGTACTGACCTTATGAGCGATTTCAACGCGGTTAACATTGTTGATATGTCTGAAACTACAGGCGACGATAAAATACGCATGAGAATGAACTTCTGCGGGGCTACGCAGGTAGGCTTTGAAAGCGACATAGCAGTAGTTAGAAGAGAATCGTAATAATTAACGGGGGTGTAAAAGCCCCCATTTTAAACCTTAAAAAATGAGCTGTGATTTAACAAGCGGGCGCGCGTTTCCGTGTAAAGACGCCATAGGGGGTATAAAGGAAATTCTACTTATTGCAAAAGGTGGTGTAGATTATGGAGCAGTATCTAACGGTGCAGTATCAGACATAACTAGTACTACTGAATTTCTACGCTATGAGATAGCGCGTAACAGCGGGGTACTAGCGCAGAATGTAGAAAGCAGTATAGAGAATGGTACTATTTTCTTTAATCAAGAATTGACCGTAGTACTACCTAAACTAGCTGCAGCAGATAACGCAGAACTACACAAAGTACTAAAAAATAGGCTTAGCGTAATAGCTAGGGATAATAACGATAATTTCCACATTCTAGGCTTTGCTGGGGGTGTAGAAGTATCTGGCGGTAACTTCGGTACAGGACAGGCAAAAGGCGACGTAAACGGCTATACATTGACGTTTAGCGGCGAAGAGGTAGCGCCTGCACCTTTCGGACCAGATTTAACAGACGCTACAGTAGTAGGCGCACTTACTGGTACCGTAACTATTAGCCCGCAGTACTAAGAAAAATTTACCTTTAAATTTACGGGTAGGAAGGGGGGTAATTATACCCCCTTTTTTTATTTTATGCTATGATAACATTACAGCCAAATAGTGATAGTCAAAAAATGTACCTAACGCTAGAAGAACGTAAAGCCTTCTTACCTAGCTATAGTAAATATTTGATAAGTTTTGAAGAGCAAAGCACACGGGAAAAGCATAACTTTATAGCAAATGTAGACGGGTCTACCGAACGCTATACTATTATAAGTATAAATACAGACGAAGACCAGCCCCTAGACGGTAATATAGAACTATTAAACAGCGGGTACTATTTTTATACTGTATACGCGCAGGACAATAATACTAACTTAGACCCAGATAACACGCTAGGAATAGTAGAAAAAGGACTTTTAAAAGTAGTAGACACAGCTACAGCTTATAACCCCACAGTAACAACTTTTAACGACTTTATAGTAGTACCATGATAGAGCAGTTTAACTTTAGTAAGTACGAGCCCAAAACCTACGAAGAAAAAGTAAACCTAAGCGGCGGCTGGATAGACTACGGGCAGGACAATCTATACCCAGACTATCTAAACAGCCTGTATAAGACTAGCGCAGTACACGGCGCTTTATGCAATAGTATTGCCCAGATGATTCTAGGCGAAGGTGTAGAAGGCTTAGAAGCTGAAAGGCTAAGCCTTAACAAGGCGCTACGCCGTGCAGTACTAGACTTAAAAATACAAGGCGGCTTCTTTTTAGAAGTAACTTTTAACGCTAGCAGAGAAGGCTACAAAAGTATACAGCACATACCTTTTGAAAGGGTCCGCTGCGGGCAAATGAATGTAAAAGGTAATATAGAAACTTTCTACTATAGTTTAGACTGGGAAGATAACGCAGTAAGTAAAATACCCGTAGCTGCGTGGAACCCATCACTAAAAAAAGAACACCCTGTACAGATTATGTACTGCAGGCCGTTTAGTGTAGGTGACAGGTACTACCCTAAGCCCGACTATTTCGCAGGGTTAAACTGGATAGAGTTAGACAAGCAGATAAGCATACACCATGTAAGCAATATTAAAAACGGCATGATGCCTAGCTTTGCTATACACCATAATAACGGCACACCTAGCCCCGAAGAGCGTACACAAATTAGAAGAGAATACGAGCGCGGCTTAATGGGTGCAGAAAATAGCGGGCGGTTTATTATGACGTTCGGAGATGCAGAAGGCGGCCAAACTACCTTTGAAAGTATAGAAGCAAACGACGCCAGCGACCGCTACCAGTTTCTAAGCGAAGAGTGTACTAATAAAATTATGATAAGCCACCGCGTTACTACGCCTGCGCTTATGGGTGTAAAAACTGCAGGGCAGCTAGGGCAGGCTGGCGAACTGGAAGCAGGGCAGCGTATCTTTGAAGAAAACGTACTAGAACCATTTAGGAAGGTAGTAAATGAATGCCTAAAGGGTCTTTACTCTATTATAGAAGAAGACGCCGCAGAAATAGTAACGGCTTCCGATTCTAGCGGGGACATAGAAAAAAGCTACAGCGGTATACAGGTAGGTAGTGCTGTAGACGTTTTAGGTAAGTATAAGCTAGGCGAACTAACAAAAGAGCAAGCGCGAGAAATACTTATACAAATGTTAGGGCTTAGTGAAGATTCTGTAGCTAAGATGTTTGGTGAAACGGACATAGAAGAAAACCTACAGTACAGTAAGCAGGATAAGAAAAAAAAGGCAGTAGTAAAAAAAGACAAAAGGTATAAAAGAGGTAGTAAGGTAGAATACCAAAGCTACACCGACTACCCAGACGCTGTAAAGAATAACGCTAAAAGGGGTATAGAACTAAATGAAAAGCAGGGCAATAAGTGTGCTACCCAAACGGGAAAAGTAAGAGCGCAGCAACTAGCTAACGGCGAAGCTATAAGCTTAGAAACTATACAAAGAATGTACAGCTATTTAAGCAGGGCTGCAGAATTCTACGATGAAACAGACACCACAGCGTGCGGTACTATCTCTTACTTACTTTGGGGCGGTAAAGCTGCGTTAAGGTGGTCTAAAAGCAAGTTAGCAGAAATAGAAGAACTACAGCATGAGGTAAAGTGTAGCCACGATATGACCGACGAACACGGCGAAGAATGGCTACAATATTTAGAAGGGGTAGGGGAAATAGTAGATTTAGAAGAATGGGACCTAATAGACGAAACTAAAGTAACAGACCCAGACAGCGAAGCGCTACTAAGTGAAGCTAAGCTATTTAAAAGGTTTAGTAACCCAGATAAAAAAAGCGCAGTAGACACAGGCCTTTATAAGGTCCGCTACCGTTACAGCAGGGACCTAAGCAATAATAGCCGCGACTTTTGTAAAAAAATGGTAGCAAATAGTAAGAACGGCGTAGTATATCGTTTAGAAGATATTGAAAAAATGAAAGGCCAAAATAAAGAATTTGCGGCTAAAGGCGAAAGTAGCTACAGTATATGGAAATTTAAAGGCGGCGCATGGTGTCAGCACTATTGGGTAAGGCAAATATACTTTAGAAAAAGAGATAACAAAGGGCAGTTTTTACCTAACAAAGGTTTAGATAATGACAAGCTAGTTAGAACTAAGCCAGATATACCGTATAAAGACACGGGTAAAGGCTGGGACAAAGCCAGCACAGCGCCCCGTGATATGGAAAATAACGGAAGGTTAAACCTAAGTAAGATTTTTAACTTTATAAAAAGGAAGTAATGCCAGACGTACTACTTATAAGCGCAGACTATGTAAAGCGCTACACGAATATAAACGACGCAGTAGAAGACATTAGTATTTATCCTAGCGTTACATTAGCGCAAGAAAAGCACCTACAGGCTTATTTAGGTACACGTTTGTACGATAAAATAATAAGCGATACAGCAGACGGTAGTATAAGTGGGGACTACTTAACACTAAGAAACGATTATATACAGCGGGCGCTTTTGTGGTGGTCTATGGTAGAACTATACCCTAATTTATACGTAAGGTTAGATAACGGCGGCTTAGTTATTCGTACTAGCGAAGACAGCACCACAATAAGCGAAAGCCAGTATAACAGGGTAGTAGATAGCGCAAGAGATAACGCGCAAGCTTACACAGACAAGTTAGTTAGGTACTTGTGTACTAACGCTTCTTTATTTCCAGAGTATAACACCTACGATAGTGGGGACCTAAGCCCAGATAAAAAAGTATACCCTACCTTTGAGATAAGCCGAAGAAATGAATAAGAGAAGAAAAGAAAACCTAAGAAAGCTTAATATCTGGTTAAATGAATGCAGCAACGGTAATACTAGAAAGCGCGGTAACGCTATACCTAGTAAAGGAAGTAGTACAATACCTAAAACATAGACGCAAAGAACGAAAGGATAAAAAGCCCTTTCAGAAAGCGCTACTAGATATAACAAAGCTTTACGAAGAACTAAACGGGCTTATAGTTAGCGTAGACGCGGACAGGGTTATATTGTTGCGTAGTCATAACGGCGGCGGTAAGCCTAAGCTAGGTAGCCCGTTATTTAGTACTGCAGAATATGAAGTATTTGCTAACGGTGTAAAATCCTTAAAGCCAGACTGGCAAGCGCAGCCACTAGACCAGCACTATATAAGCACGCTAAAAGACTTAGAAGAATCTGGCGAAATAGACCTAGTGCTTTATGGTATGGATGAAAGCAGTATGCTGAAAAAGCTATACTTTGCTAACAGTATTAAGTGTAGTAAACTAATTAAAATACATGAAAGTAAAGACAGCTTCTACTATATTAGTTTAAACTACAGGCGCAAAGTAGATTTTTTAGATGAAAACTTTGACGAAAAAGCACGCCCTTTTCTTACACGTATAAAGCAGCTTTTTCAGAATGAGAACTAAACAAGAGGAAATAAACTACGTAACAGAAGCTTATACGTTTAGGATTAACCAAATAGTACTAAGTGAAACAATAGACGAAGAATTAAAAGACTGGATAGTACACAAGCTAGCCGAAGACTTAGCTACAGACATACAAATAATAGAGGACAGCTATGTATAAGTATTTTACTTTAGACGAATTTGACAGCCCAGACGAAAAAGGCAGCGGCTCAAATATGAATAAGGAATTCATGCAGCTTTTAGATTTAGCGCGAGGTATAGCAGGTATAAGCTTCAAAATAAATAGCGGCTATAGAACTGCAGCCAGAAACAAAAAAGCGGGCGGGGTTTCTGGATCTAGCCACCTAAAAGGGCTAGCTGCAGACATAGCAGTAAACAATAGTAAAGAAAGGTATATAATTTTACAGGCTTTGCTTAAGGCTGGCTTTAATCGTATCGGCGTTAGCCGTTCATTTATACACGTGGACCTAGATAAAACTAAGGCTAGCTGCGTTATCTGGACATACTAGTATATACCGTTTACTAAAATAGTAAGCGGTTTTTTTATAGAAAATTTCGTACAATGGTTATAACTGAAAAACACAGAAACGTACACGTAGTAAAAGTTAGTAAGACGAAGGGTATAAAAACCTTGCAAATAAGTGACATACACTACGATAGCCCAAAATGCGATAGGGTACTACTTAAAAAGCACCTTAAAGAAGCAGAAGAAAAAGGCGCCTTAGTAGTAATGAATGGGGACGTATTCGACTATATGGGCTGCTTACGGGACCCCAGAAGTAACTACAGCGATATTAGAAGCGAATACGTAGTAACTAACTATATAGACAGCGTACTAAAAGACGCTATTAAATTTTTTAGCCAGTATAAGGTAACCTACTTTATAGGTAGAGGTAACCACGAAACTAATATATTTAACAGGCAGCACACCGACGTAACCGAACGGCTAGCCGAAGGGCTGCGCGCTAACGCTATTAACGCTTATACAGGCGGTTATTCTGGCTGGATAGTATACCAGCTGCAACTAGAAAAAAACGGTGGTAGGAATAGTGTAAAACAATTTTACCATCATGGGTACGGGGGGTCTAGTAGCCGTAGTAAGGGCAGCTTGAAAATAGATATAAACATGAAAAACCACCCAGACGCGGACCTTATAACCACAGGACACGACCACAATAAAAGCTTTTTTCCTATAACTATTAAACGACTAACACAGCAGTATAGAGTAATAGAAGAAAAGGTTTATAATATAGCTACAGGCAGCTATAAAAAACTAGGGGACGGTTACGCAGGCTGGGCTACAGAAAAAGGCTTTAATAACCCTAGCTTAGGCGGCTGGTGGGTAGATATAAACCTAGTAAAAAAGAATAAAACGTTATACCACGATATCCAAGTATATGAAGCCAAATAAGAAAAAATTTAAAGAAACTAAAGTAGGAAAGTTTTTAAAAGAAAAATTCCCAGACATACTAGACGCTGCAGGTAGTCTAACAGGTATAGACGCGCTAAACGTAGTAAGCGACCTTATAGAAGGTAAGGACATGAACCCTACAGACAAAGTAGAATATATGCGCTTACGTCAAGAATACGAAGTAGAAATACTTAGGCTAGAAACCCAGAACGTAATAAGCGCCCGCGAAAGGGAAGTAGGGGTAAGCACAGCTACAGGTAGGCCAGATTATGCACAATGGTGTGTAGGTCTAGTAGGTTTAATTATTGCGGTAGGTGTATTGTATAAGGGTATCTTCGGAGTAATAGAAGATAGAGAGGTATACTTTCACGTGTTAGGAATAGTAGAAGGCGCTATACTGTTAAGTATATTTAATTACTACTTTGGCAGTAGTAAGGGAAGTAACGATAAAGATATAAGAAGCTTTTTAAATAAATAGTCTATATTTGCACAAGCGCAAGCGCAGGCGCTTTTTTCATTTGTTTAGTTTAGTTTAGCCCCTTAGATTTATTTCTAGGGGGTTTTTTT
>VMHT01033741.1_pt1 | contig 15706 bp, 18 predicted proteins | sample 4693611 | NCBI WGS metagenome assembly VMHT01 (sample SAMN12280063, study PRJNA550983) | marine metagenome | isolation source: seawater sampled from same location over 5 years 0.02-0.2 micron viral filtrate | place: USA: collected off the coast of southern California halfway between the port... ... | reverse complement strand
GTCGATTGAGCGTGTCGACCGACACGTCGCTGAGCAGGCCCAGGGGCAGGTTGTCGATACAGTAATAGCCCAGATCTTCGAGCATGTGCAGCGCGACCGACTTGCCCGAGCCGGCCAGGCCGCTGACGACGATCAGTCGCATGGCTCACCTTCAATATTGAATGCGCATGGCGCGCTGTTTGACTCTATTGTGTCCAACCTAAAGCCTAGGCGCGAGTTTTACGACCGTCGGGCATGCTGCCCTGACGACAGGGAATGCGCTATGACTCGTCTGGCGGAGCGCTCGCAGCCATCGCCTCGCTTTGGCGGGTAGCGAATTGTTCGTCGCTGTAGTGGCCCTGCATGCGCAGCAGATGATCACGACAGGCAGCCTCGACCAGCACCGACAGGTTGTGGCCGACGGCGACCGGCAGCGTGATTTCGGGGATATCGACGTCCATTATCCGGCGGACCGTGCGCGTACCTGTCAGTCGGTCCGGCGCGTTCAGCGTGCCGGATTCGGGGCGTACCAGACGAATCATCAGGCCGAGCTGTTTACGCCGTTTGATTGCGGCTTCGCCGAACATGGCGCGAATATTGAGGATGCCCAGTCCGCGGACCTCGAGAAAATCCTGGAGTACCGGCGGGCAGCCGCCGTTGAGATCGTCCGGGCCCAGCAGTGCGAATTCGGGCGCGTCGTCGGCGACCAATCGATGTCCGCGATTGATCAGTTCGAGCGCGAGTTCGCTTTTGCCGACCCCGGGGTCGCCGGTCAGCAACAGGCCGATCGACAGCACCTCGAGGAATACGCCATGGATCGTTATCTGGCGTGCCAGCGCTTCGCCCAGAAAATGGCGCAACCGATAGGCGGCCCGATGGCCGCTGGCGGCGGTTTCGAACACGGCAATACCGGCTCGATCGAACGCGTCGCGCAGCGGCGTGATCAGCGAGCGCCCATCCGCGACCACAACCAGTTTTGTCGCGCCCGAGGTCACACGTTCGAGCACATGGGCGAGCTGTTCTGCGCCGATGCTATCGAGATACGCGGTCTCGGGCTCGCCGATGACCTGAACCTGCGGCGGGTGGATGAAGTTGAGATAGCCGACCATGGGAACGCGCCGGCCACCGATACGCGTGGCGCCCAGCGTTTCCTGACCGCCGATCTCGGCCGGCCAATACAGGCCGAGAGACGATTTCAGGCGTGTGAAAACGGTTTCGACCGCAACCCGTCGAGTTGCGAGCGATTCCTCGTCGAAAAGGTCTTCGCCAGGTCGTGCCACCGGTGTCAGCCGGTTCAGGCCTCGCTGGTATCGCGAGCGATCAGCGTCTTATAGAGTTTTTCACCATCGCCAGCATCGCGCAGTTCGGACAGCGTCTGATTTTCGGAAAACAGTTCGGCCAGGCGGCGCAGCAGCTTGAGATGCTCTTCGGTGGATTTTTCCGGCACCAGCAGGCCGAACACGAGGTCCACGGGCTGCTCGTCGTTGGATTCGAAATTCACCGGCTGGGGCAGGCGCATGAATGCGCCGATGCAATCATCAATGCCTTTCATGCGCGCATGCGGAATCGCGACACCGTCGCCAATGCCGGTGCTGCCGAGTTTCTCGCGGGAAATCAGCCCGTTGAAGATTTCGCTGGCGGTCAGATAGGGCGTGCCCTGGGTCAGAATTTCTGCCAGCTGCTCGAGCGCGCGCTTTTTGCTCTGCACGTCGTCGGCAAGACGTACGCGCTGCGGGGCGACGATATCGGCGATGTTCATAAACTTCCTTTAAACGATACAAAATGCGTACAGCGGTTCGGCCATTGGCACTGTGCCAATGGCCGAGCGCAGGTCAACCGGCATCCATATCCATATTCACGTGTCGGGCCTGCCGGTTGTGATGATCCTTTTCCTTCTCCTTGTGCTTGACCGTCTGGCGATCGAGCTTGTCGACCATGCCGTCGATCGCGGCGTACATGTCGTCCTGCGTGCATTCGGCATGCAGGGTCGCGCCACGGACTTGCATGGTGACTTCGGCCTTGTGCCGGACCTTTTCGACTTCGAGTACGACTTCGGCATCGATCACATCATCGAAATGACGCTCGACGCGTTCCATTTTGGAGGCTACATAGTTATGCAGCGCTTCGGTCATGTCGATGTGATGCCCGGAGATATTCAGGTTCATCGGGTACTCCTTGTCGGCTTGGGAAAGCAGATATAAAGAGACTTAGCTGGCCTGCCGGCGGCGCTCGTGTGAGGGCGCGATCGACAGGGCCTCGCGATACTTGGCCACGGTACGGCGAGCCACCTTGATCCCGTTTTCCAGCAACAACTCGGCGAGCTTGCTGTCGGAAAGCGGTTTGCCGGGGCGCTCGTCGGCGACCATGCGCTTGATCATGGCTTGGATCGCTGTCGCCGAAGCGCTGCCACCGTCGGTGGTCGATACGTGACTGGAAAAGAAATACTTGAGTTCGAAAATGCCGCGCGGGGTCTGCATGTATTTGTTGGCCGTGGCGCGCGAAACGGTGGATTCGTGAATCTCGAGCTGTTCGGCTACGTCGCGCAGCACGAGTGGTTTCATGGCTTCTTCACCATATTCCAGAAAAGCCCGCTGCGCTTCAACAATTGTTTGTGCGACCTGTAGCAGCGTGTCATTGCGGCTTTTCAGGCTGTTGAGAAAGAACCGCGCTTCCTGCAAATGCGATTTGAGCGTCGTCTGGTCCGCGCTTTTATCGGCACGTTTGATCAGGGCCAGATACTGGCTGTTGATACGAAGACGCGGCGCGATCTCCGAGTTCAGCGATACATGCCAGCGCGACGACTGGCGGGTGACAAACACTTCCGGAACCACGTAATTCGATTCGTGGTCGGTAAAGGCTTCGCCCGGGTGTGGCTGCAGTGTCTGGATAAGCCCGATCGCCTGCTCCAGCGCTTCCGGCTCGATTCCAAGCCGGCGTGCCAGTGGCGCAAGGTCGCGCGAGGCCAAGCACTCCAGCGGTTCGTTGTCGATGATCCGAAGGGCGATATCGCGTGCCGGCGTGTCGGCTGGCATCTGATGCAGCTGGATGCTCAGGCATTCGGCCAGGGTGCGGCCAGCCACGCCGGGCGGGTCGAACCGATGAATTTCGGTGAGAACGGTTTCGATCGCCGCTTCGTCGGTTTCGAAATCCTGTATCAGCCGGCTCGAGAGTTCGTTCCAGTCCTCGAGTAGACCGCGGTCGTTGATGGCATCGATCAGATGATCGGCGATTGCACGCTGGGTTTCGGTGAACCGGTGCATGTCCGCCTGCCATGTCAGATGCGCATGTAGGTCGGGTGTGCTGGTGAGATTGGCCTGACGATAGTCCCAGTAGTCTTCGTCATCGCTGGCCGGTGCCGGCGCGGGGGCCGCGCTGCCCGAATAGATATCGTTCCAGTCCGCGTCAACCGGCAGGTTTTCGGGGATGTCGGCGCTGGTTTCGCTCGCAGTGCGCTGGGTTTCGGCGGTTTCCGCGCGAGTCGCTTCGCGCGTATCGATTTCGTCGTGACCGTCATCTGCTTCGAGCATGACGTTGGAGTCCAGCGCCTCCTGAATCTCGGTCTTGAGATCCAGTGTGGACAGCTGGAGCATGCGGATCGCCTGCTGTAGCGCAGGCGTCATCGTCAGGCTTTGAGACAGATTGAGGTTCAGCGACTGTTTCATAGCCGGAAATCCTCGCCCAGGTAGACCTCCCGTACCTTGCGATCGGCAAGGATGGCGTCGCCCGGACCATCGGCAATGACCGCGCCATCGCTCAAAATATACGCGCGTTCGCAGATCGAGAGCGTCTCGCGCACGTTGTGATCGGTGATCAATACACCGATACCACGATTTTTCAGATGCGTGATGATGCTGCGAATATCGCCGATCGAGATCGGGTCGATGCCGGCAAACGGCTCATCCAAGAGCATGTATTGCGGCTGTGCGGCCAGCGCGCGTGCGATTTCTACCCGGCGACGCTCGCCACCGGACAGGTTAAGGCCCTTGGAGTCCGCGATATGGCCGATCGAGAGTTCGTCGAGCAGGGCAGCGAGTTCACGGTCGATATCGGCGCGCTTCAAACCGGGCCGAACCTGCAGGATCGCACGGATGTTGTCGGCCACCGAAAGCTTGCGAAAGACCGAGGCCTCTTGCGGCAGATAGCCGATACCCAGCTTCGCACGCGTATGCATGGGCAGCCCGATAAGGCCGCGATCGCCGAGTGTGATCTGGCCGGAATCCGGCGTGACCAGGCCCACGATCATGTAGAAGGAGGTCGTTTTGCCGGCGCCGTTGGGCCCGAGTAGCCCCACCACTTCGCCCGGCGCGAGCGACAGGCTCACGTCTTTAACTACCGCGCGGCCCTTGTAACCTTTGCTCAGGTTCTCGGCGACCAGCCGCTGGCCATTCGCCGGCGTTGCAGCGGTGCGCGCAGCCGCAATGCTCACGGCTGGGTATCCTCGGACTTCGGCTGGATGGTGATACGAACGCGTTTGTTACCCGAGGAACCGCGCTCGGCCTGGGTGCGCTCGGTGTCCAGATTGTGCCGGATCACCTGGCCGTTGATTTCGTCGCCACCGCGACGCACGACCGCATCGCCGCGCAGCAGGATGGTGGAATCGTTATTGGTGTATTCGATTTGCCCGGCGTTGCCCGTGACCACGTCGTCGCCTTCGCGGTCGGGCTGTTTGTCGAGTTTGGCCGGGCTGCCATCGAGCACCGCCTTGATATTGCCGCGGTCGTTGATGCGCGTAATGACCAGTTTGTTGCCCGTCAACGTCAAGCCGCCACGCGTGAGCACGACATTGCCGGTATAGGTGCTGGTGCCGCGCTGCTGGGACAGATCCGCATTGTTGGATTCGATATGAATCGGCAACGGCTGCTGTTGCGCGAACGCAGCGTTGCCAGCCAGCACGAGCCCAAGCGCGATCAGCGCGCCTGATATACGCCTACGGCGTGTAGGTGACTTGTACATTTTCGAGCAGTCTCAACTTGTCCGTTTTCAGGTTGACCTCCATGCCGTCGCCTTCGACCCGCTGGCCGGGCTGGGTGGCGGTCACATGCGCCTGGGTATCGATACGATCGGTATCGGGTCGAACCCAGGCATTGTCCGTTGTGATCTCGACTACGTTGCCGTCGACCCTGGGATGGCGGCCCGTTACGCCGTCGTAGAGATAGATATCCCGCTCGCCGGCCGGTACGCGACCGCGTTGGGCAGTGACATCCCAGTAGGTTTTTGTGCCTGCGAGATAGTGTACGTCAATATCCGTAAGCCGAGCCGACTCGTCCGGGAAGTGCAGGCTCTGTGCCACGGTCATGCGATAGGCGAGCTGGCCGGTGTCGTCCATCTGGCGCACCACAGCGTCGCTCATGTAGTAGTCGCTGTTATCCGGCGTAGACAAACGCGGCGCATCTTTGCGGGTCGTCGCGCCGTCGGTATCGACCACGCGCAGGCCGAGCAGCACGGCCGAAACGACAACCAGAATAGCGACGATGCGTAGCATGAGCGTAGCGCCGCTAGTGGGCGTTGTGGGCCGCGATGATCAGTTCACAGGCTTCGCGAACCGCGCCCTGGCCACCGTCGAAGCGACTGACCCAGTGGGCGATATCGATCACATCGTCGACCGCGTCGGCTACGGTCATGGCCAGACGGGCCTGGCGCATCAACCCCAGATCGGGCAAATCGTCGCCCATGACCGCGGCCTGGTCGGGGGTGAGTTCCAGTTCGGCGAGCAGGGCCTCGAAATCGAGCTGCTTATCGTGGCTGTCGAGATAGATGTAGTCGACGCCGAGTGCGTGCAGACGCGCCGCAACGGCCGGCGAAGGGCGCCCGCTGATCGCGGCCACGGCTACGCCAGCGGCTTGCAGGCGCTGTATGCCCAGACCATCACGCACGCTCATGCTCTTGATCTCTTCGCCGTGCTCATAGAGATAGAGCTTGCCGTCGGTCATTACACCATCGACATCGAATACCGCGACGCGAATGTCGGCAGCACGCTTTTGGATTTCGTCGGCCTCGGGTTTCATATCACTCCGGCTCGCAGGAGATCCTGCATGTTGAGCGCCCCTTCAGGGCGATTATCGGCATCCACCACCAGAAGTGCACCGCCGCCGATCCGATGGGTCTGCAGCAGGCGTACCGCCTCGGCGGCGAGCATGTCGGCGGTGACGGTTTTGGGTAAACGGGTCATGTGGTCGGCAATGCCGGCTCGTTTGATATCGATGTCCTGATCCAGTGTGCGACGCAGATCGCCATCGGTAAACACACCGGCCAGTCGCCCGTCGGCATCGACCACGCCGGTCATACCCAGCCCTTTCGCGCTCATCTCGAGAAGTGCTTCGCGCAGGGGGGCGTCTTCTGCTACCAGAGGCAGCTGTTCGCCGGTGTGCATGAGGTCGCCCACGGTCAGCAACAGGCGTCGGCCCAGTGCGCCGCCAGGGTGTGAGCGGGCAAAATCCTCGGCGGTGAAATGACGCGCTTCGAGCAGGGCGATCGCCAGTGCGTCGCCCATGACCAGCGCGGCAGTGGTCGACGAGGTGGGTGCGAGTTCGAGCGGGCAGGCCTCGATTTCCACGGCCACATCCAGATGCATATCGGCACGGCGCGCCAGGGTCGACTGGGCATTGCCGGTCATGCCGATCAGCGGTACGCCCAGGCGCTTGATCAGCGGCAGAATGGTAAGAACTTCGCCGGTCTCGCCCGAATAAGACAGCGCGATCACCACGTCCTGCGAGGTGATCATGCCCAGATCGCCGTGGCTGGCTTCGCCGGGATGTACGAAAAACGCCGGCGTGCCGGTCGAGGCCAGCGTCGCGGCAATCTTGCCGCCGATATGGCCCGATTTGCCCATACCGGTGACCACGACCCGTCCGCGGCATTCTAGAAGTGCTTCGGCGGCGGCGGCGAATTGCGCATCGATACGTGACGACAGCGCGGCGACGGCCGCGGCCTCGATATCGATCACGCGTCGAGCCGATCCCATGATGTCCTGTGCGTTCATATCGCCATTCTAGCGTAGCTATGAATGGCCAAGGTATTGTTCGTTCAGGCTTTGCCGCCGCGGCCCGGTTTGCGGCGGGTCGTTGTCGTATGCAGGTTTGCACACGGGCCGTATAATGCGCGCCCTTTTGCTCGACTTGCGCGGCTGCGATGACCGAACCCGCTATCTCTATTCAGAATGTCGAAAAGCGCTATCCGAGCACGCATGCGCTCAAGGGTGTGTCGTTCGATATTCGGCCGGGGGAATACTTTGGCCTGCTCGGGCCCAATGGCGCGGGCAAATCGACCTTGATCAGCATTATTGCCGGCTTGACCCATGCCACCTCCGGCAATGTGGCCGTACTCGGCCACGACGTGCGTCGCGATTTTCGCCAATCCCGGCGCGCGCTCGGCGTGGTGCCACAGGAGCTGGTGTACGACCCGTTCTTTCCGGTGCGCGAGATGTTGCGTATTCAGGCCGGTTATTTCGGCTGCGGCAAGGACTACTGGCCGTGGATCGACGAGCTGCTCGAACGCCTGGATCTGACCGACAAGGCCGAGGTCTCCATGCGTGCGCTCTCCGGTGGAATGAAACGGCGCGTGCTCATCGCGCAGGCACTGGTCCACAAGCCCGACGTGGTGATTCTTGATGAACCCACGGCCGGTGTGGATGTGGAGCTGCGGCGCACGCTGTGGAAGTTCACCCGGGAGCTCAACGAAGCCGGCCATACCATCGTGCTGACTACGCATTATCTGGAAGAAGCCGAGGAGCTGTGTGATCGCATCGCCATTCTCGACCGCGGCCAGCTATCGGTGCTCGAAGACAAGCGGGCGCTGCTGGACCGCCATCCGTACCGGTTCCTGTCGCTGCAGCTGTCGGGCAACGGCGGCGCGCTGCCGGCAAGCGTCGAGCGGCTGATCGAGGACCGTCACGGCGACACGCTCGAACTCAAGCTCGAACAGGGCAAGGATTTCATCGCCGATGTGATGGAGGCGATCCGCGATGCGGGTTATCGCATACAGGATGTGCGTACGCGCGAACCATCGCTGGAGAATATTTTCGTCGAGCTCACCGATCACTCGCACGATACGGACGAGGATGCAGCATGAATTGGCAGGGTTGTTTCACGCTGTTTTCGAAGGAAGTTCGTCGTTTCTATAGCGTCATTCTGCAGACTGTTGGCGCGCCGGTGGTCACCGCACTCCTATATATGGTGGTGTTCGGTCAAGTGCTTCAGGGTCAGGATATACAGGGCGTGCCGGCATCGGCGTTTCTGGTGCCGGGCCTGATGATGATGAGCATCATTCAGAATTCGTTCGCCAACACGTCCTCGAGCCTGACCCAGTCCAAGATCAACGGCAATCTGGTGTTTTTGTTGATGACGCCGCTTTCGGCGTTCGAGATCTATTTGGCCTATATCGGTGCATCGCTGGTGCGCGCGACGCTGGTGGCCTGTGTGTTGTATCTGGTTACGCAACTGTTCGTGACGGTGCCGATCGAGAACCCGTTGCTGGTCGCCACAATGCTGGTCTTCGGTGGCGGCACGCTGGCCGTCATGGGCCTGATTGCCGGCATTCTCGCAAATAAGTTCGACCATCTCGCCGCGTTCCAGAATTTCTTCATCATGCCGTTGTCGTTTCTGTCGGGCGTGTTCTACTCGATCCATTCGTTGCCGGAGTTCTGGCAGAAGGCGTCGCACTTCAACCCGTTCTTCTACATGATCGACGGCTTTCGGCAGGGGTTTTTCGGCGTGGGCGATAGCGACCCGTTGCGCAGTGTGGTGGTCGCCGCCGCGTTCTTCACGTTCGTGTCGACGATCTGTGTCGTCATGCTGGCCAAGGGTTACAAGATTCGCGGCTGAGCCGCGAACCGGGCCGCGACGAGTTCGCTCGTGCTAGCATTTCGCGCCCGATTTCCAAAGACGCCGAATCATGTATAGCCCGGAAGCCGTACGCGAACTTATCGTAGCCGCCTTGCCCGACGCCGATGTAAAGATCGTAAGCGACGACGGCGTGCATTTCGCCGGCCGTATCGTGAGCGAAAGTTTCGAAGGCAAGCCGCCGGTCAAACGCCAGATGATGGTCTATGCGGCGCTCGGTGAGCTCATGGGCAACGAAATTCACGCCCTGACCATGAAAACCTGGACGCCCGACGAATTCGCGTCGGTATCCTGATCCCTTAAGACTTTTTAGGATTTCGCGCGATGGATCTACTGCGCATCGAGGGCGGGCCGCCATTGAACGGCAGCGTGCGCGCCTCGGGGGCGAAAAACGCCACCTTGCCGATCATGACCGCGGCGCTGCTCATCGACGAGCCGCTGCTGGTGGAGAACGTGCCGCATCTGGAAGATGTGACCACGACCAATGTGCTGCTCGCGCATATGGGCGTATCGGTCACGATCGGTGATTACATGGTCGTCGAGGCCGATGCGTCGACGATTACGCGTTGTGTCGCGCCCTATGATCTGGTCAAGACCATGCGTGCCTCGATTCTCGTGCTGGGGCCGCTGCTCGCGCGCCACGGCGAGGCCGAGGTGTCGCTGCCCGGTGGCTGCGCGATCGGCGCGCGTCCGGTCGATATCCATCTACGCGGCCTGGAAGCCATGGGTGCGGAGATTCGGGTCGAAGCCGGCTATGTGAAAGCCAAGGCATCGCGCCTCAAGGGGGCACGTATCGCCATGGATACCGTGACCGTGACCGGTACCGAGAACCTGATGATGGCGGCGACGCTCGCCGACGGGGTGACGGTGCTGGAAAACGCGGCACGCGAACCGGAAGTCGTGGATCTGGCCAAGTGTCTGATCGCCATGGGCGCCGAGATCGAAGGTGCCGGCACGTCTACCATCACGATTCGCGGCAAGAAAGCGTTGCACGGTGCCCGTCATCGCGTGCTGCCCGATCGTATCGAAACCGGTACCTTCCTGGTGGCCGGTGCGGCCAGCCGCGGCCGGGTCAAGGTCACGCATACCGATCCGAGCCTGGTCGATGCGATCACCGACAAGCTCGCGGAAGCGGGTGCGCATGTCACGACCGGCAACGACTGGATCGAAGTCGATATGCGCGGCAAGCAGGCCAAGGCCGTGAACCTTCGCACCGCACCCTATCCGGGTTTTCCGACCGATATGCAGGCCCAGTTTTGTGTGCTCAACGCGCTGTCCAGCGGCGTGGGTACGGTCACGGAAACCGTGTTCGAAAACCGCTTCATGCATGTTTCCGAGCTGCAGCGCATGGGCGCGCAGATTCGTCAGGAAGGCCATACCGTGATCGTGACCGGCGTCGAACGCCTGACCGGCGCGCCGGTCATGGCGACCGATCTGCGTGCGTCCGCGTCGCTGGTCATTGCCGGACTTGTAGCCGACGGTTCGACGGATGTGCGCCGGATCTATCATATTGATCGCGGTTATGAATGCATCGAAGAGAAAATGGCGCAGCTCGGCGGGCATATTCAGCGTCTGCCCGATCGCGCGCCGGTGACTGCGCGCGAGGTGGGCGCATGAGTCGTCAGATTACGCTCGCGCTGTCCAAGGGGCGGATTCTCGAAGCCACGCTGCCGCTGCTTGCGGCCGCGGGGATCGAGCCGGAAGTTGATCCGGGCAAGTCGCGAAAGCTCGTGTTCGAAACCAATCGCCCCGGTCTGAGGCTGCTGGTGATTCGAGCCTCGGATGTGCCCACGTTCGTGGCCTATGGTGCGGCCGATATCGGTATCTCGGGCAAGGACGTGCTCATCGAACATGGCGGCGCCGATTTATACGAGCCGCTGGATCTGGGCATTGCCTGCTGCAAGCTCATGACGGCAGGGCTGCCGGGCGCGATGGACGCCGCGGGGCACCGGCCGCTGCGGGTCGCCACTAAATATGTCGAGACCACGCGGGCTTATTTCTCGCGACTGGGCCGCCAGGTCGAGATCATCAAGCTGTATGGCTCGATGGAGCTGGCACCGCTGGTCGGTCTTGCCGATGTAATCGTCGATCTCGTGGATACGGGCAATACGCTGCGCGCCAACGGCCTCGAGCCGTTCGAGGTCATCGAGGACATCAGCGCGCGTCTGGTGGTCAACAAGGCGGCGCAAAAGATGAAGCATGCCGAAATCGGCGAGTTGATCGAGCTGTTCGATCCCGCGGCAGGGGGGCTGTCGTGATGCGCCGGCTGGATAGTCACGCCGCGGATTTCGAATCGCGGTTCGAAACGCTCATCGATAGCGATACGCCGGCCCAGGCAGAAATCGATAGTCGTGTCGCAGCGATCATTGCCGATGTGCGCGCGCGCGGTGATTCGGCCGTGGTCGAATATACGCGCGAGCTCGACCGCCATCCCGCGACCGACATGGACGCGCTGGAAATTGCGCCGGCACGTTTGACTGCAGCGTTGGAGGCGATGCCGGCCAAGCCGCGCGCGGCACTGGAAACGGCAGCGGCGCGTATCCGCAGCTATGCCGAATCCCAGAAGCTTGAGGCGCACGCTTACGAAGACGAATACGGCAACCGGCTTGGCCAGGTCATACGCCCGATCGAGCGCGCCGGTGTTTATGCGCCGGGCGGCAAGGCGGCCTATCCCTCGAGCGTTCTAATGAACGCGCTGCCCGCACAGGTGGCTGGCGTATCCGACATCATCATGGTTTCGCCTGCGCCCGGTGGCGAGGTGAACGACTGGGTGCTCGCTGCGGCCGCACTGGCCGGTGTCGATCGATTCTTTACGATCGGCGGTGCCCAGGCCGTCGCTGCGCTGGCCTACGGTACGCAAAGCGTGCCCTGTGTGGACAAGATCGTAGGGCCGGGCAATGCCTATGTGGCAGAAGCCAAGCGGCAGGTATTCGGGCGGGTCGGCATCGAGTCCGTGGCCGGGCCGTCCGAGGTGCTGATTCTGGCCGACGGCAGCGGCGATCCGGAATGGGCCGCGCTGGATTTGTTTGCCCAGGCCGAGCACGGCGAGGATTCGCGTGCGCTGCTGATCAGCCCGGACAACGATTTTCTAGGGGCTGTCGAAGCCGCAGTCGAACGGTTGCTGGAAGAACAGCCCCGGCGCGACATTATTCGCGCATCGCTGGCCAATCACGGCGCGCTGATCGCAGTCGCCAACATGGCCGAAGCCGTCGCGTTGTCCAACCGCATCGCGCCCGAGCATCTCGAGCTTGCCGTCGACAATCCGGACGCGCTGCTGGATGCGATCGAACATGCCGGCGCGATCTTCATGGGCCATCGCACGCCGGAAGCCTTCGGCGATTACTGCGCAGGGCCCAATCACGTGTTGCCCACCGGGCGCACGGCCCGTTTTTCTTCCGCGCTGGGCGTTTACGACTTCCAGAAGCGGCTGTCCATCATCCATGCCAGTGCGCGCGGCGCGGCGGCGCTCGCGCCGGTCGCAGAAGAACTCGCCTTGGGCGAGGGGCTGCATGCCCATGCGGCTTCGGCGCGTGTGCGCGCCAACGAAACCCGCGGCTAGTCAGCTTTGATTATCCTCGGCTGTGCTATACTTTTTGCACTCCTTGCGGCGTCCATCCACGCTGCGGATCACGCACCCATCAGAAAAATCGAACCGGCATTTCTGCCCTGCTCGAAGAGGTTTTACGCATGAGCAAAGAGGGGGTCGACGTCGGCAAACGCCGATTTTTGACCACCGCCACCGCAGCCGTCGGTGGCGTGGGCGCGGCTTTTGTGGCCACACCGTTCGTCAAGTCCTGGCTGCCGAGTGCGCGCGCCAAGGCAGCTGGCGCTCCGGTGGAGGTCAACATTGCTGCATTGGAAGAGGGCGCGCTCGTGAGCGTGACCTGGCGAGGTAAACCGGTCTGGGTCGTGCGCCGCACGCCCGAGATGCTGAAAACCTTGGATGAGGTCGCGCCGGAGCTGGCCGATCCCGAATCCAAGACAGATCAGCAGCCGGAGTACTGTCGCAATAAGCATCGGTCGATAGAGCCGGCAGTGCTGGTGATGGTGGGTATCTGTACGCATCTGGGGTGTTCGCCCAAGTATCGTCCGGAAGCCGACGGTGGCCAGTTGTCCTATAGCGGCTTCTTCTGCCCGTGCCACGGTTCCAAGTTCGATATCGCAGGCCGTGTCTATTCAGGGGTGCCCGCACCGCTGAATATGGTCGTCCCGCCGCATCGCTATGAAGGCGATAGCCTCATAATGGTGGGTGAGGATCCGAACCAGGGCGGCGAGGAGGCTGCGTAAATGGCAAGCAAGTTCATGAACTGGGTCGATGCCCGGTTCCCGGCGACCCAGCTGTGGAACGAACACATCGGCCAGTACTACGCACCGAAGAATTTCAACGTCTGGTATTACTTCGGCTCGCTGGCGATGCTGGTGCTGGCCAACCAGCTGTTGACCGGTATCTGGCTGGCGATGTTCTACAAGCCGTCCGCTGCCGAGGCATTCGGGTCGGTCGCTTACATCATGCGCGACGTGGAGTGGGGCTGGCTGATCCGCTACATGCATTCCACGGGTGCATCGTTCTTCTTTATCGTCGTCTATCTGCACATGTTCCGCGCCTTGCTGTACGGGTCGTACCGCAAGCCGCGTGAGCTGCTGTGGATTTTCGGTTGCCTGATCTTTCTGGCGCTGATGGCCGAGGCCTTCATGGGCTACGTGCTGCCGTGGGGCAATATGTCCTATTGGGGCGCGCAGGTGATCATCTCGCTGTTCTCTGCTATCCCGGTCATCGGTGAGCAGCTGACGACCTGGATTCGCGGCGACTTCGTCATTGGCGACGCGACACTCAATCGCTTCTTTGCGCTGCATGTCGTGGCCCTGCCGTTCGTGCTGGTCGGGCTGGTGATTGCCCATATCATGGCGCTGCACCACGTGGGTTCGAACAACCCGGACGGTATCGAGATTAAGGCCAACAAGAACGCTGACGGCCATCCGGCAGACGGCATACCGTTCCATCCGTACTACACGGTCAAGGATCTGTTTGGCGTCGGCGTGTTCCTGATCCTGTTCTGTGGCGTGATCTTTTTCGCGCCCGAGTTTGGTGGCTTCTTCCTGGAACCGCCGAACTTCACGGAAGCGAACCCGTCGGTCACGCCTGAGCATATTGCGCCGGTGTGGTACTTCACCCCGTTCTACGCCATGTTGCGTGCGATCAACTTCGAAGTGCTCGGCGTGCCGGCCAAGCTGCTGGGCGTGATCACCATGTTCGGCGCGGTGCTCATCATGTTCGTGCTGCCCTGGCTGGATCGCAGCAAGGTCAAGTCAATCCGCTACAAGGGCTGGATCTTCAAGGCCATGTTGGCAGCGTTCGTAGTGGCCTTTGTCATACTTGGCTATATCGGTACGCAGGCGCCCAGCCCGTTGCTCACAACGATTGCGCAGGTGTGTACTGCGGTCTATTTCGCCTTCTTCCTGTTGATGCCTTTCTATAGCGTGATCGACAGGACCAAGCCGGTTCCGGAAAGGGTGACGGGATGATGCGTCGGTTGTTCATTGCGCTGTTTCTGATGATGCCGCTGGCCGCATTGGCCGCGGGTGGCGAATCCGTGCCGTTTCACCATGAGACGAATCTTGGCAACCAGGCTTCACTGCAGCGTGGCGCCAAGATGTTCATGAACTACTGCTCGGGCTGTCATTCGCTCCAGTACATGCGCTATCAGCGTATTGCCGACGATCTGGATATTCCCGAAGAGGTCATGGAGAAGAATCTCATGATGACCCGCGGGAAGATTCACGACACCATTCAGGGCACGATGGATGCCGAGAGTGCGGCCGAATGGTTCGGCAAGGCACCGCCGGATCTCTCCCTGACTGCGCGTGAGCGTGGCGCCGACTGGATCTACAGCTTTCTGTTGAGCTTTTATCGCGACGACTCGCGTCCGAGCGGTGTGAATAACGTTGTCATGAGCAATACCGCCATGCCGGCCGTGCTCGCGCCGTTGCAGGGTTATCAGGCGCTCAAGCACGAAGAAGGTGAGGGCGGCGAAGGCGAGTCCCATGGCGGAGACCACGGCGCCCCTGAGTTCGAGCTTGTCCAGGAAGGTCAACTCGATCCGGCCGAATACAAGGCGGCGGTGGGTGATCTCACCAACTTCCTTGTCTATGTCGGCGAGCCCGCCAAGCTGGTGCGTTATTCGCTGGGCTTCAAGGTCATCGTGTTCCTGCTGCTGTTCACGGCCTTGGCTTACATGCTGAAGAAGGAGTTCTGGCGCGATGTGCATTAGCCACAGTTCGCGCCACGCTCTCTCCCATGGCCAGTCGTAGCGCCACGATCACGCTCTATTCGCGCCCGGGCTGTGTGCACAGCCATCGGGTGCGGCTGATCATGGCCGAGAAGGGCGTGGCCAGCTACAACGTGGTTGAGCTTCGAGAGGATGAAGAAAGCGAGGATCTTCTCGAGCTCAACCCGTACAATACGGTGCCCACGCTGGTGGATCGTGACCTGGTGGTCTACGACCCACGCATCATTCTCGAATATATCGACGAGCGTTACCCGCATCCGCCGTTGATGCCGGTCGATCCTGTTTTGCGTGCGCAGTACCGTTTGGCGATCTTTCGCATGGAGTCGGATCTCTACGATCTTTGCGAAGATCTCGATGGCACACCCGCGGTTGCCCGAAAGGCGCGCGAGCGCATGACCCAGCTCCTGACCACGTTGGCCGCTGAGTTTTCGCCACGCGAATATATCGGTGAGGAGTTCTCGCTGGTCGACTGCACCCTGGCGCCGATTCTCTGGCGTCTTGAACACTACAATGTGAAGTTGCCAGAACGGCATGCGAAAACGTTGTCGCGCTATGCGCAGCGCTTGTTCGCGCGACCGGCGTTTGCGGAGAGTCTGTCGGCCG
>VMHT01059484.1_pt1 | contig 15708 bp, 19 predicted proteins | sample 4693611 | NCBI WGS metagenome assembly VMHT01 (sample SAMN12280063, study PRJNA550983) | marine metagenome | isolation source: seawater sampled from same location over 5 years 0.02-0.2 micron viral filtrate | place: USA: collected off the coast of southern California halfway between the port... ... | reverse complement strand
AAGCGTACAATCGATTCACCAGAAGAACCTAAGTGGTTAGAAAGCAAACGATATTTATTTTTGGGTACAGCGGGTACAGCAGTATCTATTCGCTCAGCAGACCGTGATTCTTTGATTACGCAGAACAACATTACTACGTTAGTAGAAAACGCATACGGCTCTGCTGCATTGCAAGCTGAAGTAGCTAACGATGTTATTGTATATGTGCAACGTGACGGACTCAAGGTGCGTGAGTTGGTTTATTCGCAAGGTGAGGATACTTTTGTTGGTAACGATCTTAACCTAATTAGCGAGGACATTACTGAATCTGGTATTGTTGAAATGTTTGTTCAAAAGCAACCCAACCAATTTATCTGGTGTATAAAAGAAAACGGTGACGCTTGTGTGCTTACTTATGAGCGTGGGCAAAATGTTCGTGGGTGGGCAAAAATCGATACAGATGGTGAGTATTATAGTGCGGCATCTATTCACAATGGTGGTGAAGATATTGTATGGGCTTGTGTAAAACGAGATAGCAAGTACTGCATTGAAAAATTTCATCCTCGCAAAGATTTAGATTGGTATGTAGATTCTGGTAAAAGACTAGATGGTGGTGCTAGTAAAACTGCAAGTTATGCTTTAGATTCTAATAAACACGTTGTAGTAACCTCAGCTTCTCACGGATATGCAAATGATACTATAATTAAATTTGTTGGACAACCTACCGCATATAAAGTATCCGATACAGCAACTAATACTTTTAAATTAAAACAAGCAACCACTACTGATTATATTGTGTACTCAAATATTTTAGGCGATCAGTTTGATGTTGTAGATACAGTTGGTAGTACATATTTATCTAGTAAAGGTATGACTGGTACTTATACTTGGCAAGGTTCTGCTTTTGCTCACTGGACAAATGAGGCTGGTGCTGCTTTAACATTACAAATTGGTTCTGGTGGTGAAGGTGTTCACGATTACATTTGGGAGTCACCTGCAAGTTTTGGAGCACAAGGAGCTACTTTTGGTGCGGGTACATTTGGAACAAACGATTTAGCGTATGTAGCACCGTGGACAGAAACTTGGACTACACACGAAGGATTTACTCCTAATACATCTAACTTTACAAACATATTAACAAATCGTTTTAGTACTAGTATTAATCGTGTTTATAATGAAGTAACAGGTTTAAATCATCTTGAAGGTAAAAAAGTTCAGGTTGTAGGAGATGGTTCGTTTGTTGAAGAAGCTACGGTATCTAGCAATACTGTAACAACAACTGATTACTACAACACTTTACTTATTGGGTTGCCTTACACTTCTACGTTGCGACCTATGCCTATCGAGCCAAACCTTGTTAATAAACTATCACAAAGCCGGGTCAAAGCTGTAGCTAAGATTATTGTGCGGTTCTTTAAGACTAAGGGTGCTAAGGTTGGCGAGGCTGGTAGACAGCTAACAACATTCCCTGTAGCAGATACACAAGACCCATCCGGGCAAGTAATTGATTTAAAAACTGGACAACAGAGATTCTTTGTGGGGTCAGATTATGAGCGTGAAAAATTAATAGAAGTGCGGCAGGACTTACCATATCCAATGACGGTATTAAGTATAGCAACGCACGTTAATGCGGAGGGTGCGTAATGGCTATTAATCCATTTACAGCAGTTCAGGTAGGGAGTTCGTTGCTTGGTGGTATCTTTGGAAGAAGGTCTGCTAAGAAGCAAGCTAGACGAGCTAAACAAATCGGCGAGTACAACGCTAAAGTTGCAATGATACAATCCGAAGCTGAACAGGCATCTATTGATTTTCAATCACGGAAGTTAGTTAAACAACAACGTGAGATCAAAGCACAACAACGTATGAGCATTGCGGGTCGTGGTGGATTAGAAGCAGGTACGGACTTGCTAAGTCTTATTGAATCTGCTAAAAATATGCAACTTGATTTATTAGAGTTAGAGCGTCAGCAAGATATTGCACGAATTAGCGGGGAAACACAGGCACAACAGGCTAGAATGGGAGCAGAGGCACAAGCATCAGCATACAGGGCACAAGGTCGTCAGGCTATGATTGGTGGTGTGTTGGGTGCGGCAAGTGCTTTATCTAAAATGCCAACTAAAACTCCATCACCTGCACAGCCAAATTATTTAGCAATGAATACAAGAACACCATTTGGAGGTTCTTCATTTAATTTATCAGGGGATATGTACACATAATGGCTATTTCACTTAAAAGATATGACAGACAAGTAGGGGTATCGGCTGAAACAGGAACTCAAGCTATTAGCGGTGGACTGGCTAGTGCAATGATTCAAGAAGCTGGTGCTGAAGATCAGTTAATTGGTGATGCGATTGGTGCATTAGGTGATGTTGCAGTTGACTTTTTTGAACACAAAGCTAAAGGTGAAGTAGCTAAGTATGAAGCCTACAAGCAAGAGTGGGCTAACGAATTAGAAGTTAAAAAACAACAAGGTTTACTTGATGGTGGATTAAGTGCAACAGATTTATACGACAAAGTTGTAGTTCCAGAGCAAATGGCGTTTGAAAAATGGGTATCAGATCAAGGGTTTTCTGCGTTAGCTCGACAGCAAATTGACCCAGATGTCACAAACTTTGGTAAAAAAGTAAATGCTTCTGAGCGTTTAAATCTCATTCAACTTCAAATAGAAGAAGGTAATTTTAATAGAATGGAAGAGGCAGAAGTTTTAGAAAATAAAGCATATCAAGCTCAAAAAGATATGGAATTATTAGAACCTTCTAGTGAAGAATATAAAACTGCTGAAAATATTTATAATCAAAATACACAATTAGCCGAAGATATTTACGAAGATTTAAAACGCACAACTAAAGTTGGTGCGATTGATGAAATACGCTCTAAGCGAAGATATAATCGTTATAATTTGCAAGTAGCAACTTCAACAGAAGCATTAGCATTTGGTCAAATTACTCCACAACAATTTTCTGAAGATGTTAATAAAACTAGAGAACTTATAAGAAATGATACTATTCTTAATGATACTCAAAAATCAACATTAGATTCTCAATTAACATATAAAATTGCTGGTGCAGCAAATAATCTTGCAAAACAAGCTCAAACTGTAGAGCAAAATTTAACTAAAAAAATTAATTCAGAAAATGGAATCACAACACAAGATATTGAAGCAACAAAAGCTGTATATGGAGATACACTTGGTGATAAAATTAATCAAATAATTAAATCTAGTTTTCAAGAAATTGCTATTTCAGATTTAAATGTAAAACAATTAAATGAAGATTTACAATTATTAGTTGAATCTCCAGATACTTATGAAGAATTTATTGATAAGGCTGTAAAAATTGGAGGCAAATATGCTGAATTAGCAAGAGAAGTTGCAGCTATTACTATATCTGAAATGACTAATCAGGATGCTACAATTAGTTATAAAAAAATTAACCCTAGATTTGGGTTATCATTAACAGATGATTTTAAAACAAAAACTGCACCTTATAATGGGTGGGTAAAAGGAATTCATTTAGAAATTATTGAATTTACAAAAGTAATGCCATTAGGTGATAGTGAAGAAAAACAAAGATTTATAAATAAAAATGAAAATATGATGAAACAACTCATTGATTTTTATTATATAAATCCAAATCCTTCAGCCGAACAATTACAAGAATTAAGAACAAATATGTTTGGGGAGTTAGCTTCTACAATAGCAAATCAAACTACTATAATAACAGCACCTAAACCTAAAATTACAACAGATAATAAAGACCCATTAGGAATAATGTAATGCAATTTCAAGAATTTGTTTCTAAGATTAAATCTAAATATCCTGAATATAAAGATTTTGAAAATACAGATTTAGGGCTTCGCATACTTACTAAGCATCCACAATATTTTGAATCAGTTGATTCTTCTACTATACCAAATCCATATCAAGCTAATGAAACGCTTAAAAAAGGTTTAGGTTATAATGCTGATGAGCGTCAACGTAAATTAATGGATGCTGCACTTAACCCTTTAGATCAAGAAAATTATAAAGCAAAACTTTACTACGATCAAAAATTTGGCATTGATCATACTCCTACTTTATTAGATCAACAAGTAAAATTAGAATATGGTAAAAATGCAACCCTTCAAGATGCAAATAAATTTAATGAGCGTTGGGCTGAATATCAGTTTGACCAATATACTAAGTTTACTCAATCATTTCTTATAAACTGGGAAAGATTAAAAGTAGCAGCTAAATCTCTTCCTGAGCAATTTTTAGTTCAATTAAATGAATCTAACATCGGAACTTCACCGATGGGAATACCAAATACTAATTTTATAGAATATCAAAAATCTATTAGTCAAAATGTTGAGGCAGTTGAAAATATGCCATCAATGCAATTATTGCGTAAATCTGCACAGCAAGATGCAGAGAAACGTGATATGTATATACAAAAGTTTAGAAACCCAAAAGCACAAAGTTTAGCTAAAAGCTGGAATGAAGGTAACTTTAAACAATTAGGTAATGATTTATTTGATCTTGCTCTTCTTGAACTTCCAAATTTTTATAATATTGTAATGTCATCTATAGTTAACCCGGCATTAGGTTTAGCTTATGTAGGTGCTACATCAAGTGGTTCACGTTATCAAGAAGGTATTGCTAATGGTGAGTCACCAAAAGAAGCAGCGGGAAAAGCAAACTTACACGCTATAGCTGAGGTTGCGTTTGAAAAACTAGGTACAGTAGGTTTAATTGAAAGCACACTACGAAGAGCGGCTAAAAAAGAATTTACACGAAGTTTTGTTCAAAAATCTGTAGATTTAGCTAGAGAACCAGCTACAGAAGTTGCTACGCAAATTAGTCAAAACCTTGTTGATGGCAAGGATTGGAATGAAGGTGTAGTTGAAGCAGCAGCTATTGGTGCTATATATGGTGCAGGGGTAAATACAGCTATTACACTTGGCGATGCGACACGAACTAGATTTCAAAACACTAATAGACAAATAGATCAAATTGTAGAATCAGACCCAATACTTAGTGAAACACCAGAACGTGCAGAGTTAGCTCGTACAGCATTTAAACAACCTTCTAATGAAAATCTTACTGCACTTAATAATGATATATTTAAGAAAGAAGAAGTTATAGTTGAACCAGCACTTGTAGCTGAACCAACACCTGTAGCTGAACCAGCACCTGCGGAAATAGACCCATTAGCAGATTTAAATATACAAAGAGTAAAAGATATTATTTCTGGTAAACTTCCAGTTCAAGAAACTAGAAAAACTGGTGTTAGATTTCACGGTACTACTTCTCCAGAATTAATGTTTGATGAAGCATTTCGTTTTGGTGGTTCTGAACTAAATATATATGGTGGAGGATTTTATACTACTGATGCTGCTGATGTTGTTACAGGATATGCAACAAAAGGTCGAGGAAAAGATAATGCTATTTATAGAGTAGAAGAAATTAATGATTTAAATATTTATGATATGCAGCAGCCTATTAATGAAATTGATAAAGTAGAAATCAATAAATTACTTCCAGATTGGACTGACCCTATTTCAAAAGGTGAATCTTTAGTGCAAGTATTTGATCGTATGCGTGATGATTCAGTGAGTGAACAAATTTCAACTACTCAAGTTCAAGAGGATTTTACTTTAATACAAGATTATTTAGCAAAAACTTATAATGGAATGAAACATATTGGAGGTAAATTTTTTAAAAAAGCACCTCACGATGTTATAATATATTTTAACCCTAAAGATGATGTTAAAATTACAAGAATTAATCCTATAGACCTTAGTGTTGCGTTTGCTAAAAAACCTATACAAGAAAGTGTTTATCAAGAACCAACACCTGTAGCTGAACCAACAAAAACAATTGAGCAAGTTAGAGAAGAAGCTGGTGTGGTAGAAGATGATTTTGCAGATGTTAAAGATGCGTTATTAAAAGAAACAACTCCTCAAGCTGAAGTCGTTAATAAAACTCGCAGTCGCTTGCTTAATGATATTACTTCACCGCTTTTATCTTTGGTTGAAGATGTTGCACCTTCTGTTGGAACAAGACTTAGAAAATTTGAATTTGATGTTAAGCAAAGAAAAACAAAAGATGTAAAATCAATTCAATCGTTTTTAGATGAAATGCTAAAACTTGCTCAAACAAATCCTTATCAATTTACACAAGTAAGCGATTTATTACAAAATGGTAAGTATAAAAAAGCTGAAGAATTTCTTTCTAAAAATAGTATTAAAAGTGTTCGATCTATACTTGAAAAATATGCTGATGAACTTGATGCTGTTGGATTTGATGTTAGCCGTCAAACTGATTATTTTCCTCGTCGTGTTAAAGATTACGAAGGTTTAAAAGCAGAATTAGGTAGTGAAATATCTGGTCAAATTGACATAGCACTTGGCGAGCAACAAAAAAAAGCTGAAGCTAAAGGTTATGTTCTTAGTCCTATAGAAGAATCTAAAATTATAAACAATGTGATTACTGGCGTTTATAGACCTATAGGTGGAGTTAAACCAAGAGCATTAAAACAGCGTAAAATAGATGAAATTACTTCTGATATATCTCCATATTATTATGATGCACAAGAATCTATTTTATCTTATTTAAGTGAAGTAGCTGATATTGTAGAAACTAGAAAATTATTTGGAAAAGATTTAAAACTTGATGGAGATGTAGTTGATGTTAATGAATCTATAGGTGCTTATATTAATGAAATAGCTAAAGATTTAGAACCTAAAGATCAATCAAAACTTATATCTTTATTTAGAGATAGATTTGGATACAGGTCAACAGGTAAGGTAGCAAGTAAATACAGAAGTATAGTTGCTATGACAACATTAGGTCAGGTGCAAAATGCTATTACGCAGATCGGTGATGTAACTTGGTCTATATATGAAAATGGATACGCTAGTACTATACAAGCTGCATTTGGTGAAAAAGGCATAAAAGTAGACGATTTAGGAATTTCAGAAATTGCTGAAGAATACAAAGACCCGGATGGTTTTAATAAAGTTGTTGATGTAATTTTTGAAACTACAGGATTTAGAAAAATTGACCAATTAGGTAAAGAAACATTAATTAATGCAGCGTTAATTGAATACCAGAATCAAGCAGAAACAGGGCAATTTACAAGGGCTAAACAAGATCGTTTAAATATTTTGTTTCCAGAGCAAAGTCAACGTGAGCAAGTAATTAAAGATTTAAAATCTAAACAAAATACTAAAGATGTTAAGTTTCTTTTGTTTAGCACATTGCTTGATTGGCAACCTATTAGTCTTTCTAATATGCCGCCTGCATACCTTAAAATGCCAAATGGTCGAGTCCTCTATACTTTAAAAACATTTACTATTAAACAGCTAGATATTTTCAGACAAAGAGGAATAGATAACATTGCTGAAGGTATAGCTACTAAAAATTTAAGTCTTGTATCAACTGGATTTGGAGAAATTATAAGAATTGCTGGTTTATTTTATATGATGAATATGCCTATTGATTTAATTAAAGATTGGATTACAGGAAAGAATATAGACTTTAGCGATACATTAATTGATAATTTATACAAACTTATAGGTGTATCTCGTTATAATATTGAATATGCAACTAGAGGTGGCAGAAAACCTTCAGAAGTATTAGTAAGAACTGTTGTTCCACCATTTAGTTTTATGGATATACCTTCTGGTGATTTAGTTTCTATAATTAGCAACCTTAAAAAAGGTGAGGAAACTGATTTATTAAAACTAGAAAGCTGGAGGTTTTTACCGTTTGTGGGTCAAACTCTGTATTACACAGTAGGTAAAGGTAAAGAAAAAGAAGAGAAAAAAGCTAAACAAAAAGAAAAAGAAAAATAATCTTGACATTAATATAAAGAGTTTAATATAACAACAAGCGAGGTTTGGTTATGGCATTGTCTGGTACAACAAATAAGCAGAGTTTTACAGCTACTGCATCGCAAACGGATTTCGTATTTTCGATTCCGTTCTTTAACGCAACTAGAGCATCTGACTCAGGAACTACTTTAAAGTTTGGTGATATTAAAGTTACTCGCCAAGCTGCTTCTGATGGCACTCTTACAAATCTTACACCAGCCGATAGCCCTAGTACAGTAAATCAATTTAAAGTCACAGCAACTAATGGTGACCCGGGACAGGGTGCTACTATAACTATAGGCTCAGGTGCAACTGTAAATGATATTTATGTTGTTGAGCGTGACGTTGCATATACCCAAGACTACGATTTACAAGAAGGTGCAACCATCGACCCCACAGCATTGAACAAAGCATTTGACCGGGTTGTAGCACAAAATCAACAGCAAAATGACCAGTTTACAAGAACGGTTACATTTCCCTCAACAGATGCAAGCACTATTACTTATGATGTAAGTGATTCAGCAACTAATCGAGCAAATAAATTTCTTGGGTTTAATAGTGATGGCGATGTTACAACGCTTGCAGCAGTCTCTGGTACTGCGGCTGTAGATACTGGTCGTGGTTTGCAATTAGTTGGTGGTCAAATAGGACTTAAAGATGATGGCGTTACACAGGCATTTATGGCAGATGATGCTATAGGAGCAGATCAGCTTGCATCTAACTCAGTTGTATCTGCTAGTATTGTAGATGGTTCGATTGCTACTGGTGATATTGCTGATGATGCTGTTACTTATGCAAAGTTGCAAGATGTAACAACTAATCTTAGAGCATTGGGTGGGATTACAGCTGGTACGGTAGCAGAGATTCCTATTGATACAGACTTAACTTCTATTACAGATTCTCATAGTGAGTTAGCTACAGCTAAAGCTATTAAAACATATGTAGATAATAAAATTCTTAGGTCTTTGTTTATTTATCAAGAAAATGGAAGCACATCAATATCAAATAGTGGTAATACAACTTGCCCATTAACCGAATCATTCTCTGATGATTCTTCTATGAGTGTAAGTGCAAATATTATTACATTAACCGCTGGAACATATCTAGTTAAAGCTGATGCTAACATAGGTATGAATAATAATAATGATAATAACTTTGTTCAAGGTGCTATTGTTAACACAGGAAATAGTGATGCCGTTTTAATTGCAGGTAAATTGTTACATAGTTTTAATGATCTTGCAACTGATACAACACACGATTTTTCTTGTATTGGCAAATTAACATTAAGCGGTACTACAACAGTAGCTTTAAAATTTAGAACTAATAGTGGAACCAGTTCAAACATTGGTGATGCTGGTGCTGTTACTGGAATGGGTACACCAATACACGCAACAGTTTACATTGAAAAACTAGGATAAAAGGTAAGGTAGGTAAAGTATGATAGATATAATGTTAGCACAAGATAGATACAATAATAATATGCAGTATGCACATTTGAATGCATCGCAAGCACAAAACTTAGCTGCTGCATCTACAACTGTATGGGATGCAGGTAGTGATCGTCACGTTGTAATCACACCAACATCAGCAGATGCTTATGTATCAATAACACCTAATGGAACATCAACTGTTCCTAACGGAAGTGGTACTGGATACAGCTTGGGCAAGTTGATTACATTCGGGAGTTCTTACACTACGATTATTCGTGCAGGTGAGCGTATTGCTACCTCTGCGATCATTAACGTGGTGTCAATCGGAGAAGTGTAATGAACTTTGGTTCGTTTGGAGCGAGCTTCGGTTCATTCGGTGCTGGTGTTGGAGGGTTGTTGCCTTCCTTCACCAACATAACGTCTTGGCTTAAAACACCTACAACAGATGGCAAAACACTTGCAAACAGCAGGGGTACGGATGCTAACCTGACTGGTGTTAACTGCCTTAGTTTTGATGGTACAGATGACGAGGTTAACTTCGGAACACACGCTATACCTGCATCTGATTCTATTGAAGTAATATTTACACCACAAGATGAAGCGGATAGCGGTATTTTGTATTCAATGGGGAGACCTTCAGGTGGTTCGGGATACGGAATAAAGTGGGATGGCACTGCCGATAGAATTTCATTTAGAACTGCCGATGTTCCTAGAAATAATATTTTAAATTTAGTAACATCTACTAACAGTTGTGTTGCGGATGGAACTACATACAAAGTAACTTATGATTATGATTCATCAGCAGGTACAGCTACACTTGTTCTTTTTAATGCTGATACAGGAGCTACTATTGAAACCGAGTCAGCGACAAGCGTTGCTACAGCCGCATTTGATGTAGGCTCAAGTAGACCAATTAAAATTGGCGAAGACCAATTTAACTTAGATGATTATTTAGGTAAAATTCATTACGCTAAATCTTCTTTTGGTGAGTGGGCATTTGCAGAAGGCTCTGGCACTAAGGTTTATGACGTAAGCGGTAACGGAAACCACGGAGTTATTACAGGTGCTACTTGGACTACAGAAAACGGAGTCGAGTCTTGGAATCACGAGTATGGGTTCGATACAGATATATTTAAAGGTTACGCAAGTTACTGGGATTTAGCTTCTAGTGGTAGTGGTACTTGGGCAATAAATGAATCTAATCTTACATTAACAGGTAACACAGGAACTTCTCCCAGAATTAGACAAAGTGTTGATGGAATGTCTTCAGGTGAAACTTTGGTTGTATCTGGAACTATAGAGCAAACAGGTGGAGCTGGCTCTGGTGGAGATGTTGGAATATCTGGAAGCTCGGCAGGATGGGCTGAAAGTACGGTATTGTTGGGTGGTCAAGTGGGAACATACACTTTTTCAACTACCCTTAATGCAAACTCAAGCACTTGTGATATTCAGTTTATTACAGCAAATGGTGCTAATGTAGTTATTAGTGATCTTAAGTTTACTGTTGTTAAAAAAATACCCGCACTCAATACCAAGACAAAACAGGTTGTTACATTTGATGGTTCGGCTGATCAAATTGATACAGGATTTATTGTACCTGCCTTTACAACTCTAACATACACAACTAGATTTAAGGCACATATACTTCATAAAGGACTATTGGTATCTAATAGAGATTTGGCAAATAGATTTTTAGATATTTCAATAGAATCAAATGGTGATATAAAGGTAAACTTTGCAGACGGAAGTTATCAAGCTCACACTTTTTCAAGTGCATACAATGTAAATACACTCTATGATTTAACCTACACAATACAAAGTAGTGATTCTTCTGGCACTATAAGCATACAAGAAGTTGGTGGCTCTTTAAATAGTTCTTCATTTGACTTTAATACTGCAACAGTTTTGCCTACTAACGATGTTCGCATAGGAAGGCAACAACAAGTAGACACCAATCCATTTGATGGAGAAATGCACTCAGCAAAACTTGTAGTTGATGGCTCGACTAAGTTTGAATATGACTTTCAAAACAACATCGGAACAAATACAATACAAGACCTGTCTGCTAATAACAATGATGGTGACTATACAGGAGCTCAAGGTGCATTAGAAAAATTCTGGGGTACTCGTGTAGCAGACACATCAGGTTCGCTTGTAAGTGCAGACTACGCCACAGGTAATACAACTATTAGCAACCCCGGAGGGTTCGTTCACAACGGCTCTGAGTGCGGTGTAGATATGGTGAGCAATGATCTTACTTCAACTCAGTTGTTTGCTATTAACAATGCAACTGCTGACACAACATTTGTTCGCAAAGACAGTGGAAACATTGTTCAGATACTAGACTACTCTAGTGCATTAACAGGTAATGATTTAACGAGGACTAGAAATTATGTTGGATGAAGAAGTAGTTGAACCACATAAGTACGATAAGTTTCTTCACACCAACGGAGTAGCTTATGCGTTTTTAGAAGTACCTGTAGCGTTCCTAGATCAGCAGATGCCTGACTATGCTAACTGGGCTGTAGCTGAGGAAGATGAGGAAGGCAACCCAACCGAGTACAAGACACTAGGCGAGTACACGATAGGTCAGATACCATCAATAGACGGCACTACAGTTGTTATCACACTTGCGGCAATGGAAGCTCCAACCTACCGCACACCTGCTATAACCTACGATGACTTACAGGACTGGGAGGACTGGCTTGGACTGCACGGATATACTCTCGATAACTGGTTAACGATAGAGGAACGGAATGCTTTGTTAGCTACTGAGGCTTATGGATTGGGAGATGAGTGATAAAGGTAAGAAGGTAAGATTTGAAGGTGTAATGTACACCGATGGAGAGACTTATGAAGTTAAAAGCAAAACTAAATCAAGTGGTGGCAAAGGCAAGATCATTGAGTCAGAAGCTGGTAACCAAGTTACAACAACTGTGGCAACCGAAACTGTATCTCAAGCAGGTCAAAGCATTGTTCAAGCGGTAGTAGCACAAGCCCAGAGTATGGGTGCTAGTGGTCTGGTCGCAATGGGTAGTGCGGGTGCGTTTCAGGCTAACCACATATTTGATAACTCGCACGAAGTATTTGAAGTAGCAAGACCGATGGTAGCGGAGTTCGTTGATACTGGGACGATAACGCCACCAGAGACATCTAAGTATGCGGGTGAGGTAATACCTACCACTCAGTCGTTTGTTGGGATAAAGGTAGGAGAGGCTAGGAAACAAGCCATAGCAGAAAAAGCAGAAGCTAAGGCTATAGAGCAGGAAGTTAAACAAGCTACAGAAGCTATAAAAGAAGCGGTAAAAGCCTCGGAGGAAACAAAGGCGAAACAGGTAGATGCAGAACAGGAGAAAGCTAAGGCGGAGGCAAGGGCAGAGGCGGTTAAAAATTTAGGTGAGGAGAAAGTAAAAGAGATAGAGGAAAAGTTAAACGAACCAATCCCTCCAGTACAACCACCGACACCTGACCAACAGAATGCAATACGAGAAACATTTAGAAATTTATTTAACAGAGACGATGACGAAACGGACGCAACACCGATATGATCTACATAGAAATAATTTGGGAGGCAATCAAAGGTAATATGCTTGCAGTAGGTATAGGAATCATAGGACTCCTAGCTACCATTAGTATGTTTATGCCAGAGAACTCGAAGCTATATAAAATAATTAACTTCTTTAGTAAAAAATAAAACGATGAAAAAGATACTACTACTATGTTTAATGTGCTGTGCGGCTTACGCTGATTACATCTATGACTTAACAGCTACACTTAGCCCAAGCTCAATGGTCACTATTGAACAACAACCACACTTCTATCAGATGTATCATTTAGTAGCAGATGGCGAAGCTACAGTAACCTTTACTAACTACGATGCTGACCTTGTGTCACCCACCGATCAAGGAGAATACAGCGACCCTTATCTGTACCTTTACATCCTAGAAGAATTAAACTTCGGTAACATCAACTCATTCTCTAGGGCGTATGTGTTGTATGACGAGGACGATGATGGCAACGAAGATGTTGCTGAGGGGTTATACTTCTACCTGCCAGATGTTACATTTACCAATGAGTTAGTGGCTATGGTTACATCTTATGAGCCTATGACTACAGGCACAGTTGATTTTACAATAGAAAGCGACACAGCGTTAACAGTTATTCCTGAGCCTGTTGCGGTTGGGTTAATTTTAACTGGTGGATTTACATTATTACTAGCTAGGAAAAGAAAATGAAGCAAGACGGAAACTTTAGTGTAAAAGAAAAAGAGTGGGTAGAGACTGCCTCTAAATACATAGATAGCAAGCACCTTCCCGTATTAGGTCAGATACTTCGGATTGTAGATACAACCTCTTTGATGATTGGTCGTGCGTTGTTTATAGCTATTGTATTAGCGGGTGTAGCAATGTTAAGTGGGAGATTGTTTAGATGAAGAAGAAGTACACATCAAAAGTTAATCAGGCTGGCAACTACACTAAGCCCACAATGCGTAAACGTATGTTCCAAGCTATTAAGGCAGGAAGCAAAGGTGGCAGACCCGGACAATGGTCAGCTCGTAAGGCACAGCTACTGGCTATGAGATATAAGAAAGCAGGAGGAGGGTATCGATGAAATATACAAAGAAGTTAAATAAAAGACAAAAAGATACTATGAAAAAACATTCTAAACATCATAGTAAAAAGCATATGGATATGATGACTAAATCTATGAAGTCGGGTAAAACCTTTACACAAGCACACAAAGAAGCAATGAAGAAGGTTGGTAAATAATGAAGCCATCACAGAAGTCATTGAAGAAGTGGACAAAGCAGAAGTGGCGTACTAAGTCTGGTAAGAAGTCTAGCGAAACTGGTGAGCGTTACCTACCTGAAGCTGCGATCAAAGCCCTTAGCCCTGCTGAGTATGCGGCAACATCTAAAGCCAAACGTGCAGGAACAAAGAAGGGTAAGCAGTTTGTCAAGCAACCTAAGAAGATCGCTAAAAAGACAGCGAGGTATAGATGAGCAAGTCGTTACTAAAACGAATAGGTGTGAGCGGTTACAACAAACCCAAGCGTACCCCTAACCACCCTAAGAAGTCTCACGTTGTCGTAGCTAAATCAGGTACGAAAATAAAGACAATTCGATTTGGAGAACAAGGAGCTTCTACTGCGGGCAAGCCCAAAGCGGGTGAGTCAAAGCGTATGAAGATGAAACGTAAATCATTCAAGGCTCGGCATCGTAAGAACATTGCAAAGGGTGTAATGTCTGCGGCATACTGGGCTAACAAAGTTAAATGGTAAGGAGATAGTTATGCCGGGCGTAGGAAAGAAAAAATTCAAATATACCAAGAAGGGTATGCAAGCAGCTAAGAAAGAAGCTAAAAAAACTGGCAAGAAAATGTCTATGCAAAGGGGTTACTAATGCCACTATCTAAGTATTCATCTAAACAAAAAAACTTAGCTCGTGTAGCAGAGCCTCGTGACAAGATCACTGGGGCAGATTTTAAGAAACTTAAAAAGAAAAAGTTTACTAAGAAGAAGGGTATGTAATATGTCTGTTGAACTCATCGCAATGTTAGGTGGCTCTCTATCTGGTTTCGTTATGAAACTAATAGCAGCCCAAGCCCAATCCCAGTCAGCTCAACTAGAGTCTATGCTCAAGAAGCAAGGGGTTGCGGATGATTCTGCTGATCGTGCAGCTAGTCGTGATGGTGTGGCGGGTGCAGTTGTACGCAGAACGATTGCGTTGTGTACCCTGTTTGCTGTGATTTTTGCACCATTCGTTCTTGCGTTTTTCAATGAGCCAGTTACTATCGAAGCTAACCCATCGGGCGGTCTATTTGGATTCCTGTTTGGGAACTTATTCGATAGAGGAAATGGCTGGATTGAATTGCAAGGATACGTTTTATTACCCGAAGTACGACAGACTATGCTAGCACTTGTCGGATTTTACTTCGGTAGTTCTCAGGTTAAGTAGTTCCCAAGAAGGGTTTATTCATTTCCCCTTCTTCTTGCGGTGCAGGACACATCGTTAAAACTACTATTGTCCTATTTTTTTTTAACCATTAACGGAGGACGTATGTCTATGTATAAAGTTGTTGACACGCAGGGGAATGAAGCGGTAGTTGAAGTCAGTGAGTATCATCGAGGTAAAGTGTTAGAGTTAGCGTGTCAAAAGCTATACGGAAATTCGGACATCGAGTTAATGATCGGTCAGTTTAGAATAACTCCTTTAAATCCTTGACAATGAGTTTAGTATTTATATATTGGTTTTAAGATCGTTCAAGCTGTCCAACGTGTGAAGGGTTTAATTTTGACCCTTACCTGCGGTGATGCTCGGAAGTAACTCATAGTGAGCGAAGGAACGCACTAACATTGGAGGTATTACAATGGAAGTGACTCTCAACTATCGGGGTTCAACTTACGTTAAAGTAATTAAGTTGGATAAATAAAAAAGGGGCGATTA
>VMHT01086337.1_pt1 | contig 15712 bp, 11 predicted proteins | sample 4693611 | NCBI WGS metagenome assembly VMHT01 (sample SAMN12280063, study PRJNA550983) | marine metagenome | isolation source: seawater sampled from same location over 5 years 0.02-0.2 micron viral filtrate | place: USA: collected off the coast of southern California halfway between the port... ... | reverse complement strand
GTTTGTTACACCTAGTTAAACCAGCAAAATAAAATGCCCCATTAGCAGCGGTTAGATTACCGTGTAGTGAGCACAACCCAATAGCATTAAATGATGGAACAGCCGAAGTAACAGGTTCAGCTAATGTTGTTTGATTAAACTCAGCTAAATATAATGCAAATTCAAACGCACTTAATGCTGTCAACGACGTAAAGTCAGTAATGGACCAAGCAGTACTTCCATTATGGTCAAATTTTATTCTGTTTGATATAACAGTAAGATTAGTTGTTATTGGAAAATGTAATTCTGTTAGTGAGAAGAGTCTATTGGCTGGACCACTAGGAAACATAATTCCTGTGTCGCGGTAGAATCTATCAGAATATTTCATATTAAATATGTCATATTTTCTTGGCTGATGATCATGATGCTGGATAGTAGCAGATCCACATGCTAAGGGTAACCGCTTTCTGGGTCGACCCATGACTTGATGCATCGCAATAGCCCCTACATTAAAGTTTGGATTACCGCCTGCAGATGCGTGCGGGCTATTGGATGTACTGTAATATATAGGCGGTGGATTGAGTCCGGCATATACTGGCCAGGTTCTAATGTCACCAGATAATGTAGGTACATATGAACTAGCAGGCTCGGTCATTGTTACCCAGCTACCTGTAATATCGTCAATAACAGTATAACACAGTTCTTCTTCGTTAGCACTATAACCTGCTCCTTGCTGTGAGAATGTTGTCGCTCCTGTTTGAGTCACATTAGCGGGTGGTGAAGCAGTATCAACTTGTAATGGTTGATCAAATCCTCGCTCTGTTACAGGTACATAAATATGTGAGTCTGTTGTACCGTCTAAGTTTCTCGCCGTCAACATCCTAGTTAGATTAGTAGCAGTTGTAGCAAGTGTATATGATCTAACACAACCATTAATTAAATCATGTTCAATTTCACCTAAGTCCCCAAAGAAGTGTTTATGGTTAGCCTCATTATTTGTATGTGACTTTAATAGCCCGGGGGTATATGCTACATGGTAGTGATCCTTCCAATCCGGGCCATCACACTGATTACCATGTAACTTTGAATAGGGTTGAGGTATCATCATGGAATTCAATACCGCAGTACCAATGCCTTTATGATCATAAGTTGACGCAATATTTGACGTGTATTGTCCACTTCCATATGTCGGTGACCAATCTGCAGTTAAAACTAGCCCTACCATTGACGCATCTTTCAAAACTGTTATACCGTAGTTGCCTATAACGGATCGCTTTATCGTTCTAAATTCTGTAATACATGACAGTACACCATCTTCACCAGCATGTAGTGTAATTGGTACACGATAATTCAGATATGTAGTCATATACTTAGATGGATCTTTTAGATATTGCTTACCAAAAACAGAGCTAGTTATTACACTTGTTTCCGTCCACCATGGTATGTCAATATATGCTTTAATATAGGCTGCCGATACTACATAAAATTTATTATCAAACGGATAAACAAATCGTTTTGTAGGAGTAGCGTGTTGACTACCTGCACATGAGCCAGTCAAGTGCACATTCGAAGTTAACCACTGAAATGATACACCAGCACATAGTTCAATATTTGTCTGTGCTACTCCGCTGGAGTTTGCTACTCCAACATATGTTGGCTTGTGAGAGAGATTTGTACCACACGCAGAACAACTCCATGTAGTTATACCAGTCCGCGGGGCAGGATAACTTACTGGGTTTGTTGGCTTTGTTCCTGTACCTGTACCTGATGGTTTAGGAGTACCTGTTGTCGGTGGTGGACCTGGAGGCCAATTTGGCCCCGGGAACGTGCAAATGATTATTGTCGGTCCACCTGTGGGCGTCGTACCGCCAGTACCTGTTGGTGGAGTACCTGTTGGTGGCGGTGGACAAACAGGCGGTGTAGTAGGAGTACTTGTACCTGGAGGTCCCTGCCTTATCGACTTATTATGTGCAAGATAGCCATCAGCATAAAAATTATGATACGTAGATAATACTTCAAAATTATACGTAGTAACATTTTCGTCTGATTTTTCGATACTTTCAATTAATAATAGCGAATTTTCACAACCTTGTAGAGAACCATTAACCTTTAGGTCACCAGCCTCAATCCATTTATCTCCAGTATACATTTCGTGGTTGGGTGTAACCTTTAATGTATCGTTAATTATTAAATGCCCTTTCGTATTAGGATGTGTAAATGTCTTAGATACGGGAGATGAAATTATTTCATTTGTATCTGTGTTACAGACCTTAACGACGTCTCCTATACGAATATCTTTGATAGGCTTTCTGGAGCCATCATCCATTGATATCATTGTATCACCAGTAAAGCATGGCGGGTATCCAGGAATTGTAGGATTGGTAGGCCTGCGAGGTGGAGGCTTTGTTGCCGGCCAACCTGGTGGGAAATAAACCGATTTATTATGAACTAGATAATCCTCTGCAAAATAATTATGATTCTCATCGTGTACATGGATATTGTATGTTCTTGTAGATATATCTATACGCTCCATTGTATCAATTTTGCGCAATGTACCATCGAATGTTTGTATGTAATCACCTATTTGAAAATCTTTAGCTTTCTTCCATTGCGTACCGTTATATATTTCATGATTTGGAGTCAATCGTAGCTCACCGTTAATAACGAGATACCACGGAGTATTCTTATGTTCAAAAGATTTTATTACAGTAGACTCAATAATCTTATTAGTCTTGTGATCATAACTTAAAACTTTCTCGCCTTCATGAATGAGTTCAATATCTTTCTTCTTACCATCGGCCATGGTAATTTTGGTATTACCTGTAAAGCATGACCAAAATGGTGGAGGTATAAACTTCTTAACAATACCTTTCTTAAACGTCCAGTACATGTAAGGGTTTTGCGTCGGCGGTTCGCCGGCGGCAGCGTTGTGCATACCTGTAATAGCTGAAGCCACTCCCGATGAGCCGATGTCATATTCCATGACATCGCCACCAACTGTACCAGACCCTTGGTCGCCTCCTACGCCACCATATGCAGAAAATAATCTCGTCTCAACTTTGTCATACCGAACCCAGTCGAATGTTTCCCACGCTTTGCCCGATGATATGGCCAAGTCCTTCGCTTCAGGTTCTAAGTCTAGTATACCAAAAGTTACAGCAAGAAAACGATATTCTGTAGGGACCGGCTCCTCTATAACAACGGCGTGAAATCTATGAGTCTGATCTTCATGTGTAAGATATTTGGTTGGACCGCTCTGTGAAAGTCCTGTCGGGAAATCCCACCAAATCTGCATCTCATATCCATTACATGTAAAGTCACCGTAGGATTGGCCTGGAGCAATACCGGCACTGTAACTATATACGGGAGCTGATCCTAATCTCTTTAGACCATATACTTGATCTGCGCCTGTCGAGCCTCCGTAGTTGTAAAAATAGCTCTGCGTACCTGTACGTATTCCCCAATCGAAATCCTCTGCAGCGAATGAATATCTTTCGTTTCCGAGATCACCTGCAGTACACTTAACTTGGTCAGTGTCCTGATCAATCCAGTAACCAGCCATATCCTTATTAGGAACGACTAGTTCTACATCATGCAAGGTCCAGTATTTGTCAAGATACCCTGCAGGATACCATATAGTCAAAAAAGCTGCCTTCCCTGACAAATAATATTCAACATTATTGTCATCTTACTAAAATTCTAAACACTATTACGACGCGATTCTATTTACAAATCCGTCTAATGTAATAGAGCTAGCTGTACTAGCATAAGCAGCAGCAGATAATCCATGAGACATTAATACCCCGTCAAACACTAGAGCGCGTCCGGACTTGAACGGTATAGTAACAGAAACAGATTCATTAACATTACCTGCCACGGTTGCTGGCAATCCTGTTAACCCCATTAAAAATGTTACTTCAACGTCTGCAGCTCCGTAATTGTGAGCGTAAACCCAAAGTTCGTCGAGTGTTGTACTGGCAGTACCAGTCTTATGAAAAACATCTGCTGCGCTAGCTTGAGTGGAGGATACAATAAATCGTCTACTACTGATAGAATCAACTTGACTTAATAAATGTTTTGTTAAAGTTGCCATATTGTGTATTTATATTGCGTGCATTATGGATCAACGATATACCTCACTTATCATCATCACATCAAAATCATTAATCGTAGCTCCGCCTCCTCCACCTCCTCTGAACTCTCCCGCGTCTACCTTTTTCAGCGCAGAATCGGTTGCGTCCCATACCATAAGGTAGTCACTATCTTCACTAGTGACTTCTGTTAACCCGCTAATTAGCGCAGGAGCTGGGCTTATATTAACTTCAGTGTCAGGTGATTCAGTTACTGTAAAGTCTGACGAAAAGTCCAAGGTACCGATGTCAGCATCACCTACTTGTACTCCGGCAAGTTTAACAGTAGACATTGACCCTGTACCACCCGTTGGTACATTAAGTACAACAGTATCAGTCGCGGCATGATGAGTAATAGTTAAGCTACCCATGCCAGATAACGTTAATGTATCTGTAGATCCATCTGCAGTAACAATAGTATTACCATCACTAGCAATTGACTTGAATGCTAGCGAAGCACCAATGCCGCCACCTCCGCCAGCTGTATATGATGAATATCCCATCGTTATTATTTATTCCTTACTTGTTCACGTAAATCGTTGACCTCCGATTTAAGCTCTTTAATAGCTTCAATCAATAGTGGTATTATTTTTTCATACTTAACAGCTTTATATCCATTGTCTCTTACCGTAACAACTTCAGGTAATACCTCTTCAACCTCTTGAGCAATTACACCGTAATCTGTACCTGTTAACCATTCACCGCCCTTATTATTCCATTCAAATTGATACCCGCCTATCCTGTCTAGTTTATCTAACGGGTTTGATATTGATGTTATATTATTCTTGAGACGTATATCAGAACTATAATAAGCGACAACGTCACCACCTGCTTGGATGGCACCGGCAGTATTAATAGCAACCGATCCTGAAGAACCATTAACATCGAGGTTATATCCCGCGGCCTTCTGAATACCTAACCTACCGTTCGTACTATCGTATTGCAGATGCTGTGCATTGTCAACAGTAGTATCCGAGGCCGGATAATACGTTAAATTGCCTGCAGTACCTGTATTGACAGTACCACCACCGCCACCTCCGGCTTGATCATCAACCCATGTAAATCCTCCTGTAGAGCTATTATAGGATAATATTTGACCGTTAGTTCCAGCGTTAGATGCTAATAAATGTTCTTCCTTAACTGCCTGACCTGCAAGTTCAGACTGACCAACAGCATTTGCATCTATCTCAGCAGCTGCAACACTACTCTTAGTAGCAAGCGCTCCAAGACTTAAATCACTTCTAAACTCAGTATATGTTCTTCCTTTAACATGGCTACCGCCCATTAGTAAAACATTATTTGTAGCAACATTTTCTTCTAACTTTAATGCGTTAGTATTTGATTTACCAAATGTAAGAGCAGCTTGATAACTGGAAGTAGACGCTGTTGCTATACTACCTAGTCCTAGAGTTGTTCTGGCTGTAGATGCATTTGCGTCATCGAGCAGCGAGCGTCCAAACGACGTAATAGTACCCCTAGTAAGAGTATCAGCACCAGTTGAATATAAGTATTGATCTGCGCCATTTATTGCACTTGATATTGTATCTAAAACATTGTCATGCGCTTGAACGTCACTACCGGTCTCCAAATCAAGTAAAGCTCTCATTGCTGCATAATTAGCGGCTGCAACGAGTGATTTACCGTTTGCTGATGGTGTGACTGCAGACCAAGTATCGAGCTGCGCGTCCCACGCTTGAACGTCAGTACCGATTTCCAAATCAAGTAAAACTTTCATTGCTGCATAATCCGCAGCTGCTACGAGTGATTGACCGTTAGCCGAAGGTGTGACTGTAGCCCAAGTATCGAGTTGTGCGTCATATGCTTGAACATCAGATCCAATTGCTAAGCCAAGCGCTGTACGTGCAGTATCATGATCTTTAAGTCCTAGAGAAATATAATCACCACCATCAGTGAGTGTTAACTCATTTGAATCTACTCTAACAACGCCTGAACCTGTACCAATATATCCTGCTGTAGCGGCGGCGTCAACTTTAACCGTGAATGCATCAGCACCAGCTGGATTGGTAAGCGATGCCCATGCACCACCCTTTCTACCTTCGAAGTCTGAACCGGTCCATCTAACAGTACCGTCAGCTGTACCAACAGCTGCACCAAGCTTTATAGCGCCTCCTACTTCAAGGTTCTCTGTAGCTGTACCAGAGCCAATTTTAATTTTACCATCACTCTGGAATTTAATTATATTGTCACCCGATGCATCTTCTATTAGCATTGCAGTGTAGGAGCTACCTTCTCCTGATCTTATACGAACACCGTCTTGAGTTGATGTGCCGTGTATCTCGGCAAGATAACCTGTCGTGTCAGTATTAATACCGAGAGTTGCACCTCTAATCCTACCATCAACCTGTAAGTTATTTGTCGTACTTGGTGCTATCCCAATACCAACTCTACCAGCAGTGTCAATAACCATCTGGTCCGCTGCTCCATTAGTACCAAAGGATAGCGACTTACCGTTATCTGCAATAATATCTATTACTGATTCTGAATCGTCATATAGTATTTCAAATACTTTCGTGCTAGTTTTGTAAAACTCTATATTAGCATCACCGGCGGGGTCGGCTTCTATTTTTACTGTCGCAGCTGTTGTTGAACTGTCGACTATATGAAGCTGAGCACTTGGCCCTGTTGTATTAATACCTACTTGACCAGAATCGTCTAGAGATATACCATCATAACTACCTCTCGAAATAACTAGTGGTTCACCGCCAGCATTTCCCTGTACTGTTATCTTTGCATTTCCTGTAAAGGTACTACCGTCAAGCTCGAGACTAGGCTGACTATTACCTGCACCCGCTTCAATTAAAACTGTTGTACTGCTACCGGTTGTAAATTTACCACTACCGGCTACATGTAATTTATGTGACGGATTATTTTCACCGATACCGACATCGCCTTCGCTGGTGATTCGCATCCGTTCGTTGTTACCATTGGTACCGAATATCAGGTTATCACCCGACCCGGTGTGTAGAGTAAAATTGTTGGCACTATAAGCTGCGAGATCTAAATAGGGGCCGTTTGTCCAAGTGGCGTCAAATCGAGCCATTACCGCATCCGTATCCTCTGAAACTTCTAATTTATAGCCGGGGATAGACGTGCCAATACCAACGCGACCGAGATCCGTGATACGCACAGCTTCGGATAATGTAGATGCTGTATTGTTGGACACTTCAAAGATCAATGCTGTGCCAAAATTAGCAGAGGTCCACGTCTCCGTAGCTTGTGCCATTATGCGTGCACCCTGATGAAGGTCTGTAGTACCGTCTAGATCGGATCCATAAAATTCAAGATCTCCTATAGTAGAACCAGCAATGATCGTGTTATCTGACCTTTGAAAAGATAAGCAAGCAGCATTACCGTCAGTTTCATTAAGATGTAGTAAGTCTTGTGGCGAAGTCGTCCCGATACCGACGTTGCCAGTATTGTAATAAACATCGCTCCCGTTTATTGTCCATACTGACGAGGTTAACCAGGCTGCACTGTTAGCTCTCGTGACTGTTTCTACGTTTTGCCAGTCGCCAGAATTAGCTCTAGTTATTGTCTCATGACCATCCCATTTACCAGAATTAGCTCTAGTTATTGTCTCGTGACCATCCCATTTACCAGAATTAGCTCTTAAAGTTGTATCAGTATTATTCCAATCAGCACTGTCGGTATTAACTACAGTCGCTACATTTTCCCAGTCACCGCTAGCAACTGCTATTACCGAAGTGTCCCAACTAGCACTATCGGTAAATACTTTCGTATATGTATTTTCCCAATCAGCACTATTGGCGTTAACATTTGTTACTACGTTCTCCCAGTCACCAGACGCATTGTAAATTCTCGTATATGTGTTTTCCCAATCGGCACTATTAGCTCTTACCGCTGTCTCGGTATTGTTCCAATCAGCGCTGTCAGTATTAACAGTTGTCCATACACTACTAATACTTCCGAGCTTCGTATGAGTATTATTCCAATCAGCACTTTCGGTATTAACTACAGTCGCGACATTCTCCCAATCACCAGAATTAGCTCTTAAACCTGTCTCGGTAGTCTGCCAATCACCTGAGTTATCTCTTAATGTAGTTTCAGTATTCTGCCAATCAGCACTTTCGGTATTAACTGTAGTTGCAACATTTTCCCAATCGCCTGAGTTAGCTCTTAAATTTGTCTCGGCATTGTTCCAATCAGCACTGTCGGCATGAACTGATGTCCAAGCATTTTCCCAATCGGCGGACTGAGCATATAATGTTGTATGGTCATTGTTCCAAGTTGCTGTATTACCATGCAAACTGGTGAAATTATTTTCCCAATCACTTGAGTTAGCTCTTAAAGTAGTTTCAGTATTATTCCAATCACTGGATACAGCATTAACAGTTGTTACAACATTTTCCCAATCACCACTGTTAGCAGACATTGTAGCTGCTCCTGACTGCCAATCGGCGCTGTCGGTATTAACTACAGTCGCAACATTTTCCCAGTCCGCGCTATTGGCGAACATCCGCGCCACGACATTGTTCCAATCACTAGAGTTTGAAAATACTCTGGTGTACATATTTTCCCAGTCACCAGACTCTGCTCTAAGCTTAGTTTCAGTATTATTCCAATCACCGGAGCCAGCTCTTAAAGTTGTCTCAGCATTATTCCAGTCACTTGAGCCAGCTCTTAAAGTTGTATCGGTATTATTCCAATCAGCACTAGTAGCAGTTACAGCATTATGTACTGACCACCATTTAGCGCTACCAGCAGCTACGTAAGAGAGATTTCTCAAATCATCCCATGTATCAGATAGAGAGTTAACTTTTGTCCATACACTATACCATTGATTACTATTCCCTGCATTCCTAGCTGCTATTGATCCTGATGAACTAATACTACCGTGTACTGTAAAATCAGTATTCGGGCTTACATTAATACCAATCTTACTACCAACCTGACGAATTATACTATCTACAGGACCTGTGGTAGTAATATATGAAATATAAGAATTTGTTAAACCAGCTACTGTTTGCTGATATCTTCCATCAAGATCGACTGTGAAGGCTGTACTGTTATCTTGACTAGTAAATGTAATTATACCATCAGATGTATCAAACGCCGCACCGGTTAAATGGTCACTGAAAGCTTCCTGCCACTTCCCACTATTGGCATGTACTCTTGTATAGGTATTTTCCCAATCGGCGCTATTACCATATACATTCGTATTAACACTTTCCCAATTAGCACTGAGATCAAAAACCTTAGTATGTACGTTATTCCATTTAGTGATACCAGCTGCAGCTGTTTCCCAGTCCGCGGAGTCTGAATATACTCTAGTTACTACATTCTCCCAGTCAGCTGAATTGGTATTAATACCAGTCTTAGTACTATCCCATCCAGCGGAATCTGTAAACACTCTGGTGTACATATTTTCCCAGTCACCAGATTCGGCTTTAATCTTTGTATATGTATTTTCCCAATCAGCACTATTGACGTTAACATTTGTTACTACGTTCTCCCAGTCACCAGAATTAGCCGACATCGCATTCTGTGTCGACCACCATTTAGCGCTACCAGCAGCTAAGTAAGATAAATTTAATGTTGCACTTGAAGCCCAGGTACCGGAATTAGCAAGAATTACTGTATGTACATTAGTCCATGTATCACTAGTAACGCTACTTGGTAAATATATTTTACCGCTAGCTGATACGCTGCCAGCAACAGAAAGTTCATGATTAGGAGCTGCTGTGCCTATACCAACTTTATTGCTAGCGTTTGTAAGATGTGTTATACTACCTCCAGGCTCTGTCCATTTAGTACTACCACCTCCCCATGTACCACTATTAGCATAAACACCACTCTTGGTACTCTCCCATCCAGCGCTAGCAGTATCTAATGTATTGTATGCTTTATTCCAACTCGCAGAGTAACCATACACTTGAGTATGAGCTCCGTCCCAACTTGCAGAGGTTGTTGTTACTGATGTGAAGCAGTCACCCCATTGATCACTATTACCAGCAGATGCATATAAAACACCAACTGCGCTTAAATTTCGATCTACTACCAGATAATCTGTTCCATACTTGGTTAATGTGACTCCCATTATCTCAACACCAGCTCCTGCAGATAACCAATTCTTTGAACTTACAGTATCGCACAATATGGTCTGGGTACCGTCAAAAATACCTGCAGTTAGCGTAGCAGTACGAGATAGCAATGATGTTATATCTCTACTGAAAGCTGACAGCTCCGCAGAAAACGTAATGTTATCTTTAGAAACAAGAAAATTCTTAAAATCGAGAATTCTTGAACCTGCTGGAATTTCAACCAATAAAAAGTCACCTGGTTGAATTTCATCCACTTCAGGTAGATTTTTAATGTTTATGTTACTAGACATCTAAAAAATATTTATACTCAAACGTAACTTATTGAAAGTCTCAAATTCGACTATATAATGTATGAATGGACATGGCTAAGCGGCTATTATTCGGAAACAGCAGATGGGGCTCGGTAATGCGTGTAATAGCACTGTTCGTCATTTTAACAGCTCCATTCTTCTATCATTACGGTATTACATTTTTATTAGGTAGATCCATGTATCCAACATATGAATGTAGTGAGATGGTAATTGTAGACAAACTACGTAATGGTTATGTACCTAAGCGATATGATGTAGTGCAAATCAATGCAGAGGATGAAGAATGGGTCAAGCGAATAATAGGTATGCCCGGAGATAGAATACAACTCGGTACTGGACGAGTGTGGGTTAACGAGAAAAGAGAAAAATCCTTCGAATATCTAGATAAATCAGAAATGCCGAGCTCAACAGTCATTGTTGTTGATATAGTTGTACCTCAAGGAATGGTATGGGTAATAGGAGACAATAGATATAATTCGGCTCATAAGCTCATATATGTTAGTGATATAACGGGAAAAGTGCTGTACTGATAATAAATATTGTACGTATGAAGACAATACTCGACCACTTGAATAGTCATGACGGTAGATTACCTTGGATCCTGGTAGGCTTAGGCCTTAACCATCTCCATGGTTGGTGCGGTAGCGTAGAGCTACTGGGCTGGGGCCTTGTAATCTGGGGAGGTTCACTCCTTCTCGACAAGCTCAAGTAATCAACTGGCTATCACTATTCACCCGGTCGGCGCAAGTCACCGGGCTTTTTTTATCTTAATAGCATCAACCCAACAATCGTTACCATACCGATACATATACCTACAGTAACTAATGTTGCGGTCTTCCATAAAGGAGACTGAACATCCTCGGTCTCTTTTACTGATTTAGATTGGTCTTCAATATAACCGTATATGTCGTACTGCTTGGTTTTATTGTCAAAAAGTAAACGTAATTTACGTTTTGGGAAATCTAGACAAGTATATTTGCCAATATTACTCTGTTTTATCTTACTACTCATATAAATAATTATGTCATAAATGAGCAAGTACCTTAAATTATCGAACAAAATTCTTGAAAAGCGAGAGAAAGAAACCAAGCAATTAGAGCTCGATCTCAAAGAAAAAGAAAAGGACAAGAAGAAAAAAAGAGAAAGTCATCCTAATGAAGGCATGAAAACGTCGAGCCCGTTAGAGGAAACAAGCTTTCACGGAATGGATGAAGGTAAAACTATCGTACTTCAAGCTCTTAAACAAGCATCTGAAAGCAATCCTGAGTTACGTGTCCGTAATATGGAAGGTAACGCTATTAATATTAACGGTGTTATTCTACGCGTTGAACATTTAGGCTGGTCTGAAGCTGAAGAAAGAGCTAAAAGAAGGTCTAAATAAGCTCTTTTATTACGTAAGGCGTCCTTCTATCTAAAATAAACCCTTCCTCATATAAGTACTGGACAATATCATACTTGGCATCGCCTGGATCACTATAGAATATAATTTGATGGTCGTACCAGAAACCATGACCACGTATCTCGATCTCAATTCCTTTGATATTTAATTTACTTTCTACGTTCATCATACTGCTCCTGACTGGGCTACGTTGTATGTCATAAGACCGCTGCTACCGTGACCATATTGTGTCGATGTCAATGACCACGATGGTGGAACGTGGCCAGTCATTGGTTTACCTCCGATAATAGTTTGCGGTGGTAGAAGCTGGATGTGTCTTCTTGTTGGAGTAACTTTTGTTGGATTAACAGTACTCAGTGGTTTTGTTGTTGTTGGTGGTGGTATTATTGTTGTTGGTGGTGGCGGTACTACGGGTGGCGGTACTACAGGCGTCGGTGTGGGTGGTTTTTTTGTTGTTGGTGTCACCATCCTTATACTGGTATTGGGACCGAGGATGGAACGGGGTTGACTTACGGTGGGATTGTTCCCCGGGACCTTTATCGCTCTGCCAGCCGTATTACTTAACATCGTCCCCTTTTGCACGCGATGTACACTAGCAGCGTAAACCGCCGTTGTATTAGTAGTTGAGCTCGGTGCAGATGTCGGACTGGTCGGGATACCTTCAGGCCGGGGTGTCCCATATGATCCATCATTACCGGGGTGTTCTGGATTTTCTCTAAAAAATTCCTCGAGCTCCCTTCTGTGGCGCTCTCTTTGTTCATCGAGCGTTTCTGGACCGTGCGGTCCTAATTCCATATACGGATTATTTGGTCCCCAATCTCTTGGATTTATAGGTATTTCTTGTTCACCAACTCCTGGTAAAGGTACTACTTGCCCATCAGGCAGTGTAAATGTTGGGCGTGGTGGTGGAGGTGGTTGTGGTCGTTCTTCCTCACCTTGATACTCATTTGATACGAACTTATTAAGTGTAGAATGCTCTACTTGTTCTTGACCACTATTTTGAGCGTTACTAGTAAGGCCTCCAGGTTTACCGCTTGGTCTACTAGTTGAAGACGATGGTGGTGCAAAAGGTGATCCCGGTTGAGGCGGTAGGTAACCCATCCTGCTCCATGGATTTACTTTCGGTGGAGTGGGACGACCTATGGCCCAGCCACCCGGAGCTGTGGATTGCCACTCTAATCCCTCAAGACGCATATAGTGCCCAATGTTACTCCGAATGTTACTCCGCTGTGTAGCAGCATTAGTAAGAATCGCGTTATTCCGCTGTTGACGAGCCGTTAAAGCCGCACTATGCAAAGAACGGAAAACATTCTTCTGCCAGCTCTTAAGTATATTCACCCTGTCTGATCCAACCAGCCCACCGACAGGGCCCATGTTTTGCCAAGTTTGGTTTCTAACCCACTGATTAACTGCATTACCGGCGGCGTTTATCTGATTCATAGTACCGGTTGATGATGCTTTGTTAAATTGATTCATCAATCCCGAAAAGCCTCTAATATTACCGAGATTCCACCGATTACCAGTAGTACCAAGTATTTGAGCATATTGACCTGGGAGCGTTTGCCAGTACTGTCGCGTGTTCGATGAACCTTGTTGTTCGCCAGGCAACATGACACCTCCCTGCCCGCCTAATCCTACTGCGATCGGCATTATTTGACCTCCTTACTCTCTGCATGTGATAGTTCTTCACCAGAACCAGGATGTCCTAGCTGCTCTTTAATCCATCTCATTAAATTTTCTTTACTTAATGTCTTAGAACCCACCTTATCAGCATTCCAGAGACCAGGCCGATCAAGTTGTCTACGTTGATTAGTATCAACATTAAAGGCATATACCTCGCTAATGTGAAATCCGCTCATGTGACCCCATAACACTACTACATTAACAGGATGGTTAACGAAATAAAATTGATCATGACCATCGGATGCATCTCTATCAACCTTAAAGCCTAAGCTAAACAACTCTTTCATCCATTCAGGCCCTAAAAGTTTAGCTATTCCGGATATAATAGCTTTATATCTTTGGTCAGGCGTATGAGCCTCATGAACTATTCGGTGTAGCTTATCAAAATTAGTAATATCACATTCAGTGAACATATAAAATATTTAGGTATGCGCGCCGGGAAAGAAAGAAAAAGCGAAAGGCTCCCCCTAGATTAACTTAATTAAAGGCTCCCCCCAGCAGTCAAGTTGCTCGTCTAATCTAGACTTGGCCATACCCAAGTCTATATGATACCACTCACCTTTCACTCGTTTAGCGAATGGAACCATCGTCTCCTTAATCCTCCGTTCAGCCTCCCTATACTCTGGATGCTCTATAGAATAGACTATCCGATAATCCCGATGTGGGGATGAAGTCTGGTACGTCTGCAACCGCTTCTTCAGGTTTTTAGTAGTACCTACCTTGACCCAACCGGGGAAAGCTTCGTTAACTATAATGTAGAGATAGCCGATAATATAGTTACTGGTATATTAGAATCGATCAACTTGAAAACTATATCAATACGAATCTATAGATTCGTCATATGCGGGGGAAACCTTTATTGACGCCCTTGACCTTCGTAGCGTGGCAACATATAGATGTCAAGTATTCTAACGTTAATGATCATTTTATCTTCTTCTATAGTATTAACCACTCCTTGCCGTAGTGTCTTTGGATCTCCTAATGGTAGTCCGTACTCTACCTTCTCACCAACGTCTATGTTTAACTTCTGTGGTGAGGTTTTAAGCCATACAATGTCATTCATACTCGGATCATTTCCATACCCTACATCCCTTACATGTTTAGTGATATCAAAAGATGATAGATCTTTATAGCTTTCATATATTAAATGAGAGTCTTTGTCCATGGCACTATTAACCTATCATACCAGGGGGTGGATCGTCCGGTTTAGTTCTTATATACTGTGCCTCTTCTTTAGACAAATACTCTGTCTTTACATAGTGATCAATATCAGCTTCTAATACTTCTTTGTCAGCATCAGATAGCCCAGCATCAATAGCATCCCAATATAACTCTCTTACATCAGTAGCTGGCTCTAAATTCTCTATAGCAGTCTTTAATTTTGATACTAGCTTCTTAGGATCTGGCTTATCTCCTTGATGCTTCCATGCATCAGCTGGATCGGGTGGATTTAGATGAAGTTCGTCGGGTCCTTTCTCTAAGTAATCATCAAGTTCTTTCCAATTCTCTTTCCACCAATCCTCTAATGTTTCTAGATCATAATCAGGAAGAGTAAATGTATTACCGGGGTATTGATCCCATATAGGGCGCTCTACAAATACAACGTGCGGGCTAGGCGGTTCGTTAATCTCATAGAAATCTACCTGCATAGTTGGACCAGACACAGTAAGTCCAGGCTTCATACCTTTAATTACTTCCTTATCATGCTCGTTAGCAGGCACTAATGCTCTCTGAACATTGTCCATAAACATCTCATGATATAAGGTCTCCCAAATATCTTTATCCTTTATGTTAAATCCTTCTGTAAAAAAGAAATCTCTAAATGATATAAAATTGTTCATTATTTTATAGCCTGGTCCAGTCAGATCGATATACTCCCAAAGCCGGTCCAATAGCCACTTGCCTTCTTATTAATGACATAGTAGGAGCCTGATAAACTTTATTATTAGCAACAGGATTTGTCGTTACATGTATCGGGGTCGGTGTAGCTGTGCTCGGGGTCGGTGTAGCTGTGCTCGGGGTCGGTGTAGCTGTGCTAGTGCCTGTACTTATACCTGTACCTGTGCCTGGGCCAGTACCTGGCAAAGGTGTTATGCCACCTGTAGTACCAGAGCCACCTAATCCACC
>VMHT01042054.1_pt1 | contig 15716 bp, 6 predicted proteins | sample 4693611 | NCBI WGS metagenome assembly VMHT01 (sample SAMN12280063, study PRJNA550983) | marine metagenome | isolation source: seawater sampled from same location over 5 years 0.02-0.2 micron viral filtrate | place: USA: collected off the coast of southern California halfway between the port... ... | reverse complement strand
CCAACGAGGATTTCAACTTGATGCAGCAACTGGTAATCCTCTTTATGATGCGGATGGTACTAAAAAAGGAAATTCTTTTGAGACATTTATTGTTAAAAATGTTGTTGAAGAAGGTAATGTAGGACCAAATGCAGAATTTGTAATTAGATTTGAACTTGAGAGTGATCCTCTTAATGATGATGATACTCCTAACAGACAACCAATCTCATATGTTAGAAGAAAGGTTATTAAGGAAAGAACTGGTATTCTTCCAATTGCAGAAAGATTTGCTTCTGCATCTGAAGTAAGTTCTAGTTTACTTGGCATTGATCGTGCTGAGACACAATTAGGACTATTTTCTAATGTATCAACATATGGATTTAATACTGATGACTTTGTATTCTACACAGACAATCCTAGGAATGGTCCTAATGTATGGGTTTACAGAGAAAGTTCTTCTGGAGAGAATCATTATCCAGCAAGAATTGAAGAAGTTAAGAACGAGGGTGCATTAAAAATAGGATCTTTTCCAGTACCATATAACTTTCCATATCCTCCACTGTCTAAAAATATGGTAGGTGGCGTAGATATTGCTGGACTTTTTAATGAAACTAGTTGGGGTAAGTGGCAAAATTTCCTTAAAATAGGTAAGGCATTGTATGAGTTTTATCTTAACAAGAGAGATGAAAACACACCATCATCTGATCCAAACTCAAACTATGTAAAGTATGATACTCTACTAGGTAGATTTTTGCCAGCTATTAATATTTGGGATGATACAACTTATTATAGTAGTCGATTTTATGGTGGTAGTAATGATAGGTATTATAGAAGAATATCTATTTGGACTGATACTTGGCATTTAATTGAAAATGCAGAGTTACAGGACACTGTATCTGGACAGGCAATTAGTTTTGCTTTCTTATCTCTTGAAGAACTACAATTAAGAGGAACTGGATTAAATACAGCAATTGGTGCCGGAAGTGTTGATAATGATGGTGCTGTAGACATTCCTAATGGAAAAGTATTAAACCCTTTTGAAGAAAATTGGCTTAATGGTTATTGGGAAGATGCATCATCTTCTGGTTCAATACCTGATCTGGTAGATTTTCAACCAGGATATGGTCCAACAGGTGGACATTATGCACTTTTGCAATCTAGGCAATCGTTTAGATATCAACCTGGACGTATTAGTGGATATACTTTTGGTACTAGAGCAACATTAGAAAAGAATCAAGGTGACAATTATGCAGAATGGGGCATCTTTAATGATTTTGATGAATATGTATTCAGAAGAGAAGGGGCAAATTTCTATATTGTAAGAAGATCTAATATTCCATACCCATCAACATTCTTACAAGAATTAGGTGCTGTGGATGAATTTGGTAATGAAAATCCAGAGATTGTTAGAACTTACACTAAAGTAATCAGCAATGTAACATATAATATGCAAGAAGTTAAACTTAGTAAAGAAAAGTTTAATGGTGATAGTTTGAATGGTAATGGTCCTAGTGAATATCTGTTGACTACAGATGAAATTACCATGTACAAAATTGAGTTTGGTTGGTATGGTGCTATTGGTCTTAGATTATATGCATATATTCCTATTGACAATGGGAAGGCACGTTGGGTAGTTATTCATACATTTGTTATTGAAAACAAACTGAATGTCCCATCAATGGGAGATCCATTTTTTAAATTTAAATATGAAATTAGAATTGGTAGCGGACAGGGACCAGATATTACAGTACCTCAAGTTCTCTATAAGTATGGTACATCAATGTATATTGATGGTGGTGATGAAGGAACTGTAAGTGTATTTACTGAAACATCTGATACTAAAGCTTTACCATCAGGTGGTGACTACGTATCATTGTTTGGTGTATATCCTAAGAAGAATATTGTTAGTGGTGGTGGAGATTTAATTCCAAACAAGAAAATTATCATCCCTAAGCAGATGTCAATTAGTTCTAATGGATTTGCTGAGATTAATGTATTCAAGTGTCGTGGATGTGTTGGTAGTCAATTTTTATATCTACCTAATGCTAAAGCATTGACATTTGGAGATATTCGTAAACTTAAAAAAGTAGATATTAATGGTGGATCATTGAATACTGAAGTTACTCTTGCTCCTATTACAATTACTACATCTGCAGTAGGTGGTGATTTAACAACGGTTACTACAACAGATACTAATATACAGTATTTACGTAAAGGTGACTATTTGTTAGACACAGACATTAATGGTTCTTTAGTTACTGGTGCTGATGCGGGTAGAATTACAGAAATTACTGAATCTACTGGAACTTACACAATCACTATTAAAAATTATGGTAGTGTCCCAGAAGATACCACTCAGAGTTTTACAAATGCCGCTACGGTGTTAACATTTCAACCAACTTTTATTACTACAGATGATGAAAGACAACTTTATGACTTAGATTATAATGATTTTAATGCAAAAATAATCTATCCAAATCTTTATAATAGTTATATTGGTAATATTAGAAGTGGAGTTAACTTAAATACTGTTAACTTACTTCAATATATCAATGGTAATAGACATGAACTTATCACTGAAAGAATATTAGATCCTACTAAAATCATTGTTAATACAGTTGATTTTACACCACGTGATTTCTTTGGTGATCCTAATACAGATACTTTTGATGTAAGATTGTCTCAACGCAAAACTATAATTGGATCATCTAGTCCTGTTACAGGACCAGATGCTGCTCTTAAATGGTTGAATAATGATGCAAAAGATGGATCTCATGTAGCAGATTGGAGAATGGGATTCACTCCAAATAGACCTGAATTTAATATAGTTACGGGTGAAATTACCGGATGGAGAAAACCAAATGGGGATCTTATCACTGAAAGTAGAGGTCCAGCATCTAATCCAATTATTTCTAATGTAATTCTTCTTCCTGATTCTGAATATGTATCATTAGATCTTCATCCATATAGAACTGCATTAAATCTTCAAGGATTTGAAACTGGTGAAGATTGGGCAGCAAGAATTCGTCCATTTACTTTAGATTTTAGAATACCATCTCCTCCAGGATCAAACAGTGGAAGATGTAGTGAAATGGTATTAAATAAACAGGATGCTATCACAGTTAAAGTTAATGAAGTTGATAGTGCAACATTGCAAGCATTATCTCCAGTAGGTGGTTCTATTCCCCTAGAAAATTGGAGTGGTTTTGCTACTGCTACTGAAATTGATACCTATCTATCATCATATAGTTACTTCCTTGTTTCAAATACTTCAATTATCGGTGGATCACGTAATCCAACAGGTGGTCAATTTGCAATTAATAAAGATAATGTATTTGATGTTAATTTCTATGATTCAACACCTACTGCTCAAAGTGGTAGATTTCAAGATGTTCAAATTTCATATTCTTTTACTGATAATTCTGGTGACACGCAGATATTTTATATCATCCCAATCAACCTTAGTGTATACGGATCATTTACTTCTGATGGCGTAACACCAATGGTTCCTCTTAATTCTGATTTCTTTATTTCTTATAATAAAGTTACATTGAGAGCATGGTTTAGTACAGGTGACAGGTATGATACTCCTAATGGTTATGGCACTGGTCCAAACAGTGATGGCATTTTTGAATTTAGTGCTTTCCCCTTATATCCATTCGCACTTATGAGAGATAAAGCTGAGGTTAGATCACTTGAGGTTCATAATACGGACTTACTAGGTAATAGGAGTACTTATAATCCAGAGTGGAAATATTCATATGTAGATGGGAATCCTATGGTTGATTATTCTGTTGGGACTAATCTTCAAACGGGTCAACTTAATGTTAATAATGTGGGATCTAAAACTCAAACACCTGGTGGTGTTGATGACTTAGTTCCATCAGCATTTACACAAGTAAATAGATTATCATCTTCTCAAATAGATAAGCAGGGTGAATCATTATTAAGACCAGGGGATAATTTAACGACCCTATATATTAATGATGAAACTAAAACCTTTGATCTGACTGATGTTTTTGGATTTGATAGAAAAGTCATTACTCCAGATATCGTGAATACTGAAGCAGTTTATTTCGTAGGAAGATCACTTGATGGTACTTCTGTTGATATTCAAATCAACCTAACTTACGTAGAGCAATTATAAGATATGTCGATTAGAAATCCAGTCCTGTTTGGATTAAAGGTTGCATTTAACTTTGCAGATGCTGAATCTAAAATTGAATGTTTAACCAATTTAGGATTAGATATTAGAGATTTAGATGTAATTCGTGGTATCAACGATAGTGTTGTGAAACTCGATTTGCAGAATGTTTCTGGATTAGATGTCAACCTGACTAGATATCTGGATCGATTGAAAAGTGACACCTCATTATACGCTGGCATCATTAATAACGTTGGAGGGTATCAGTATACCCTACAAGGTAATTTAGAGGCATTTGGACCCCTCTCAGGGGGTGCTGTGAGGTATCAATACATACCATCGGATAAGGGCACTGGGTTAACTAAATCTGACTTAAAATACGGTGACATATCTACTTCTAGGGTAAGTTCATGGAGTGGATCTGATCCTGATGAAACTAATGAGGATCAAGCAATTTCTTATGGTGCATCTGTACAAGTAAAAAATGCAGTTAAACTTGGACAAAGAGCAGGTTGGGGTGGTCCTGGGAGTACAGAGGCAATTATTAATGTGCTGGATACACCAGAACCGATTAGATTTCCAACTGAAGTTGCCACCGATGTTCTAGAAATAGAGTTTAATGGCAGTGCAAGATATATCTACGCAATGCGTGGAATTCCTATTATCTTCACTACGGCATTTAAGAACATTGCCATGGATTTTGAGTTTGTTACGATATCTACTGGAAATCCAATATTTACTCTTCAAGCAACAGATAAATCTGAATCTGAAATTCAATCAACTCCACCAACATCAGGAAATGTATCAAGATTAAGATATAATGGTCCATCATATAAAGAAAGATTCGTAAAACTATACTATCCACCCAATAATATTACAGGAATTACTGCTGCTAGTTTAAATATCCGCAATTTGCCTAGAGTAAAGTTTTTTAACCTAACACAAATTTCAGTTAATAATAACCTACTTGGCGAAATGCCAGATTGGAGAAATATTACTTATGACTATGATAGAGACACTCCAACAAATTCACCAGAAACAAGATTAACATCAATTAATATTAGTACTAATCCTCTCAGTCAAACTGATGATGAGAATTTACAGCAGTTTGGAACTGATGTTATAGAAAGATTACCTAAGAAGTTGATTACACTTTCTGCTTCAGCGACATATAATGCACATACTACATTCAAGTTAATTAATGAGTCATGTGTAGTTATATCCACTCAAGCAGAATATTTAAGTATTATAGTTGATCCAACAATTACTCAAACTTTTAGTTTTACTCAGACCTTAAGCACGGGATCTGGTGCATCTGCAGAGACAACTTATATTGAGGGATATTATTGGGATAAGCAAGTTCATCCTGTTTCAGGAGATTATCTTGTTTATATTAAAGAACCTGTAATAACTAAAGATTCTACTTGGACTTCTTCTGATCTTGAAACTGAAAGTGAATGGCGTAATGCAATTATAAATGGTAATCTTGATAACTATAATGCATATTTTAAACCATTGAATTTGGCAAGTAGATGTCCAAATCTTCAATCATTTACTATGAGACAAGGTAGTGGTAGGAGAATTTATAAAAATAGTAATACAAAGGGACCTGTACCTTCAGGTTCTGAGGCAAATATTAGTTATCAAACTTCAACTGAATATACTCCAACAGTTGATTTGGAATCTATAAGAACTTATGATGTATATGATAACTCATATACTAAACTTGCTGATATTTTTAAAAGTCCTGGAACATATATTTCTGGATCTAGTACATTAAGAACATTTAATGTTGGTGAAAATGAAGCATTATCTGAAGTTGCAGATAGTATTGATTTTGCAAAGATGACTAACGTCAGTTCAATTCAAATCAATGACACTGGACTTCCAATTCCATCTGGTCTCGGAGGTAATACATCATTAAGTTCTTTATCATGTTCTTATACTAGATTTCCAAGTAGATCTAGCAGTACAGTTCCAACAGCATATCAAATCTCACACCCTGACGGTGGATATGTAGATGGTGATGGAAATGGTAATCCAAGTAATAGAACAAATCATTTATTTAATAACAAATTTCCAACTCTAGAGAGTGAGTATGAATTAAATGGTTGTTCTAGTTTATCTTCTTTAAGTTTTTATAATTCTAGATTGGATGGAATGATTCCTAAATTTTTAGGTAATGGTAATTTATCCAGTATTGACTTTAGAAATACTAGTATTGAAGGTGGTAGACCTAAAGATCCTAGTTCATCTCTCAGTGGTAGAAGATATGTCATGTGGGATGATACTTTTGAAGATGCTCAAAACATTAAAACTATTAGAATTAGAAGTGGTTCTTTGGGTAAAAATATTGGAATTTATAATTCAGCAACTCAGGAATATACTGAAGCATCTTTTGAAGGAGCAACATTTAATCTCCCTCTTTTAGAAACAATTGATATTGTCAGTACTAATAAATTGCTAAGAGGTCCTTTCTTCAATACTAGTGGAGCACCTAATCTAAAATATTTGTACTCTGCTAGTAGTGGATGGGGAGAAGATTTACCACTAGGTGCTCCAGTACCATCATTTGCAAGCAATCCAAATCTCATAGAAGTTGATTTGAGTGGTAATAATTTTAGCGGACAAATTGTATTATTTAACGCAAACAAGTTAAAGAAATTCTACCTCCAAAATAATCAAGTTGAGGGTATTGATTTAAATAATTTTAGTGGTCTAAATTCATTAGAATATTTTATTGTATCTAACAATCAAATGGAGGGTCAGTTCCCTAGTTTCTCATCTAGTGCTCCTAATATTCAATATATCTCTTTTGCAAATAATCAATACGGCAATCCACAATCAAATGGAGTTGCTGCATACACTCCTGGATTATTATCTAATTGTACTAGATTGAGATCACTTGACATGTCTCAAAATAGTATGAGTTCTCAACTAGTTGATGAAATTTTACTTGATATGGTAGCCAATTATAATAATGCTCCAAGAACTGGGGTAGTTGTTAACCTTACGTCTAATAGTGCTCCATCTTCTGTTCCGGTCACAACACCAACTACTACAACTACAACTAATAACGAAATATTTACAGTATCACAACCTAATCCACTTCTACCAAGAACATTATTCACTAGTCCTAATGACTTTACTATCAATTTGCAAGATGGAGTTAGTCCACTTGACCCTAATTTCTCATTTGATACTGAAGTTAAGCAGAACGGTGTAGATATAACTAGTACATTGAACATTGATTATGCTAGTGATACTATTCAATGGGTTGGTGGGGCATTTCCTCCAGATGGTGCAACTATTGAGATTCTCGTAACTACTGTACAACAGGGAACCATAACAACTATCACTGGTGGTGTAAAAACTGCTGAACAATTAAACAATTTAGGTTGGATCGTTAGGACAGAGTAAATGGCTAATCAAGGTTTTGTACAATCATTAAACTTACTAGAAGTTCCTAATGGGGCTGAATTTATTCAGAACCTTGCTGGTGGAACTGTAGATGCAGACATGAGATTGTTTGCTGGATTATCATCTAAACGATCTCAACTTTTCTGGGATAGGTACTACAATACAGTATCTGTTGAGAAATCACCATCAACATTAACACAATCAACACAATTTCAGTGGCAGACAGATTATACGTATACTGATGATGATATTTTATCGGTAACACCAATTAATCTTTTAAAAGATGTTGCCGCACAGTTTATTGGATTTGATAGTGATGGAGTATTAACAAATAATCTAGCTGGTAGTGATATCACTTTTGATAGAGGTGAAGGATATACACCAGGAACATATAATTTAAATCTTCAAGGTGGTAGTGGTAATAGTGCAACAGCAGAAATCATTGTTAATTCTGATGGACTTGTAAGTTCTGTTGAAGTTACAAATAGTGGAAATGGATATGCATATGGTGATACATTTAGTGCCACACTTCCGGGAAATGGTGTAGGATTTACTGTTAGAGTTATTGGATTTCCTTGGAAAGTAGTACTTGTTGGTAATTTTGCATGGGATGTTGCAGCACTTACTAATAAACTACAAGTGAAAGTTGTAAATACATCTGCTGCTTTAGATGGTACATACAATATTGATATTCCAAATACAGGTGTTAATATATGGCACTTGCCTAACTCATCTAATTTGGTAGCATATGATGTCAATAGAAACATCTATGCAGATACTAAAATTTCAAGATTTGAAGAATTATATGATGCTGACGGTAATGGTTCTCTTACTACATCTGATAGAGAATTAATTGATATATGGTATACAGCATATCTTGCTGGTACTAATGAAACTAGTACAATTGCATTGTTAAATTCATATTTTGCTTCAAATGGAATACCAGCAGGAGCAATTAGAAATACAGGTACTAGAATATATAATTATCTTTCAGGTTTAGAACCATCACTTTGGGATCTTGATGGCACTGGAGTTCCTAATGCTAGTAAAAATAATACATATTTTCTTAATTATTTGAGTGGATCTAACTACACAGCTCCATCAGCAAATACATTAGTAAGTCAAGACGCAACAGCAACTGCATCAAATACGAAACATTCAATTGCAATTGAATTCCTTGTCCCAAAAGATCCAAACTATAGTGTTCCAGCTCTTGTAGTAGAAGAGTTTGAAAGACCATACTTTATTTTAAGTCATTTAGATGGTACTAGTTATGTTAATGTATTTGACAATTTTGGTTTGTATGGATCAGTTCAACTTTGCACCACTAGTCAAACTGATTGGATTAATAATGTTCAGGTAGGATTCTTTAATGAAACTTACAATTATAGAATTATTGATAAGTATTCTATACGAAATATAGATTCAAGTATTACTTATTTTGTTAAGATTGTTACCCCTGGTACTGGTAGGGCTATTCTAAATCCATTTGGTTCAAGTCCTACGCTTACACCAATCAACTCTAGTCCTGTATTTGACTCTTCAATTGAATATGGAGCATATGATTCTGATTCAATTAGTAAATTCTTTTTGAGAACAAATCCAAGAAGTGTTACTGATACTGCAAAGAGTATTGTTACTTTCTCTGAAAGATATACAGTAATTGATTCTAATTCTAATTTTAATGGTCAATTAGTAAATGTAACTACATTGATCCCTGATATCATTTTAGAAAGAGATGATTCTCTTACTACAGAGAATATTGAAAATCTAGAAGCACCTGTTATTGTTGATAATGGTGTTAATGCTACTAATTTTGGTGGAATTGCAGGAGGATTTTCTTATAATGTTGATGGATATGCTGATGAATTAGAGGTAGTTAGTGATAGAGTTTCACAATCAATCTATTTAAGATCTACAAAGTATAGAATTGATAGAAGTTTATACTATCTTGAAGAGATTACTATCAATGGATTCATGTCTTCATATGATCCAGATGAACTTAACCTTACTGATGCAGATATAGTAACTGATTTATCACCAGGCATCTATATTTCATCAGCAATTTCGCAGATTACAAATCCACTAGCATCTGACTTTGCAAATAAAACAAGATCGTTCTCTAGTGATTATAATCCATGGAAGGATACTGCAGTAGCAGGTGCATTATCAACAACATCTCTAGCAGTAACTGTTAATGATTTAGTGTGGACTAATGAAATCAAATTAGATGTTAACACTTATGTGAACTCTTCAAGTGGTCAAACCCTTGATAGTAATTTCAATCAAACTACAGTTGCTGCTGGACAATCATTCAAACTCAAAATGTTGGTTAATGGTGAAGAATATTTTATTATTATGCGTAAACCTTAAGGATTGCTGACATCAGTTGGTATAGTATTACCAATTAAAAGATCATACTTAATGCCACCGAATACAACTGGAAGTTTTTGATCTACTGGTAAATCAGTATTAGCAATAGTAACTGGAATTGGATAGATTTTATCCTCAGGGTGGATTGCTGAAATACTTCTAACATTAATCAATCCATCAACATATAAGTCAGGATTTGCAGTGGTTGTAGATAGACCAATTGAAGAACTATCAAATGGTGGTGATGTATCAAGGGGAGGGCAACATAGTTCTCTATTTGTTCTAGTATTGGAGAATGTGTAAACTGATAGAGCGTTAGTAGTATTTTGTAAATTTGTAAAAACATTATTAGTAGTACTTGGTTGTGTCACGTCAACTTCTGTTCTATTCGGATTGATCATTCTGATTCCAGGGAATCTATTCTCAATAGATCGTGGTGTAGGTAATATTGAATAGGATTTGTTGCGATATTGCATGTAATGGAATTGCTTATTAATCCAATCATTATCGTCATCAGTATCTTGAATGGTTATTGGACCATCATTCTGATATAGATTTATTAATTCTGATTCATTAATACTTGGGTTATTTGTAACTGTTTGAGAATTACTCTGACGATAAGAGAATAGAGTTTCAGTATCAATAATAGATTCAAACGTTTCAAAATGCATTAAGTAACCAGTAAGGCTATATGTTTTATAATAAGTACCATTCTTAAGCACGTAAGTAATATTTCCTTCACCGTCATCTTGTATTAAATGTGTACTATTAACAAAATATGCTTGTGCCTCTGCTTCAGTTAATGTAATATCAGCACTTATTTGATAAATTCTGTCTGGATATGATGCAGGGTTAGCGTTGTATAAATTGAAGATATTCTGAAGAGCAGATTTAGTACCAGTAGTTCCCCAATATCTCAACATATTATCTTGAGCAGGATTGAATTGAATTTTTGTAAAATCAAATGAACTGATAGGGAATTCACCAAGATCAATTTTAATTGGTTTTAGTGTTGTTCCATCACTGCAAAGTTCACCACCATTCCAGACAGGAACAAATCCATTATCTGGATTTGGTACTGATTTGATATCATCTGCAACTCTAATAATAAAGTAATATTTCTCAGAATCAGCAATTGCCACATTATTGTAAATATCACCATCAATTCTAATCATACCTTCAACGATACCTACAGGGAAGAAACCCCATACAGGGAATCCTGGATATCTTTCTGTAAGTATATCTGCAATACCTGTTCCACTGAGTTGTGCATAAACTTGTGCTCCACCAAAACGTTTGACACCTGAAGGATTGTTAGAACCTGCAACTCTTGTTGCTTGGTTTGGGAAACTAGATCCTGTATATGCATCCATCCACCATGCAACAGATGGACCAGTACCCCAATTACTATAAGATGTATTCCTAAATGTTTGCGTTGGTGTAAATACCATCCTTGAAGGATGATTACCAGAGGTATCAGTTCTATACTGACCAGTCAGTGAATTTTCTGTAAATCTCACGTCATTTCCAGTAAGAGGAGATCCTTCATGAATTTTGACTGGGAAATATCTCGTATTAACAGTACCTGCATCTTTATAGTCATTTTGAGCACATGCAATACCATCACAGTAAGCTTGTAATGGTTTAGTAATATCAATACCCTTATCTTGATAAATTGCTACTGGACCAGCATTTACGCCTGGATATGGATTTTGGTCATCTATTTTAAGAGCAACTCTACTATTAGGTTCATCAACTGTCACCTTAGTAATTCTTACATATGATGATGTAGATGGTGAATCTCTAAACACAATTACTTGTCCTGCATTGATATCAGACAATCTAAGTGAATTTGTATTCAGGTAATGTATATTGTCAGTAGAATCCCATGTTAATGTACCAGTAGCAACAAATCCTCTATGGTCAAGAACCCACAATGACTGTGAATTAAATGCATTAGTTGACTGTTTGTTTACGATAACATTAGCGGTAGAACCAAGGACATCAATAATTCTTGTGCCATAAGGTATATTATCACCACCAATGAATCCATTATCATTATTGCTGATGAGATAGTTTCCAACCTCAACATCAGTGCCATTACTAAGAGTGATTAATCTAGAATCCTCCACCATACTACCAGTTCTACTCAATGCTACGGTGTTCCAATTCTCTTTTGGAGTGTAGATTGACTTTAGAGGTAGGAGTGTAAACAATAGGTTATATTGATCACCCTTATCAACTAACTTCTTCCTACCAAATGCTCTTTGATCTACTCCATCTTCTCTACTTGTACCACCATTTGCAACTGAGTTATCTAAGAATGTCTTAAAGTCACCAATTTGGAAGAACTCGTAATCTTTATCATAGAAATGCTTATAGGATACTAATCCATAACTTCCATTGGTCTCAGTTCTCTGTCTAAGGATCCATGCTTTATTAGTTGATCCAGAATCAACATCTTCATCTTTAATAAAGAATGTCCAGTCAAAAGCATAATCAACATAACGATCAAGATATTGCTCAATGGTGATATATCTTTCTCTTGTTGTCAGTTCACCAATTCTCGCTACATGTAATAATGTATTGAAAGTATTTGATTGTGCTAATGTTCTATTCAATGCTCCTGTAGTATATGATTCTTCTATGGGAGTATTATCTAATTCATTTCCTACTTGAACGCTATATTCACTAATTGCATTAGGAGCAATATATGATGATCCACCACCACCTGCTGAACTTCCAGGACTAGAATCATTATCACTATTACCGCCACCTCCACCAAAGTAACCACCACCGCCGCCACCGCCAGATCTGCTATCAACTGCTCCATTACCACCTTCTAATTCTGCACCAGCAGATCCACTTCCACCGCCACCGCCACCTGCACTTTGTGTGGCACCAGATCCTGAAAGTTGACCATTTCCATCATCCCCATTAAAGTCACCACCAAAACCACCTCGCTCACCATATCTAGTAGAACCACCGGCACCTGCTGCAATTATAATAGCATTTTGTATTGCAACACCTGTAGGTACTTCTGCAAACAATCCAGTAAATCCACCACCTGCATATCCATTACTACCACTATTACCACCATTACCAGTATATAAGTTTTTAACTGTAGTAGCAGTAGTAACATTAACACCCTTGATTAAGGTGTAGGTTGTATTAGCAACCATTTGAAATTGTCCAGTTAGCGTAGCACCATTTCTTCTGTCTGCAGTACTGATACCACCACCTTGACCACCACGTAATACATAATTGAATGTTATATCAGCATTAGGTGTAAGTGTATAGTAAGATGTACCAGTTAAACTAATAATATCTCCTGCTACTAAACTTGATTGATTCGTATTAGAAATAACACTATTATTAGTTTCATTATATCGTACAAGTTGAACATCACCTGAAAGAGAACCTGGTGCTACAGTAAATGATGCAAAAGAGGTGCCAGGACTGACATTTTCAGCTGCGCCATTAACTGCACCACCCTCTAAGCGATAGTAATATTGCTGATCATTTTTATTACCTGTATTAATGTCATATTCATCATCTAACGCTACTGTAATAGTATTAACACCACCAGATGAAGAACAACCAGTAATTACATATCTTCTAGCACCTGGTTCTGGATCAGTTATACCATACCTGTAATCATAAATGTAGTCATTTATCATTAAGTTCTCATATTCTTGATCAGTAACTGTTAATTGAGTGCCATTGATAATATTAGTTGCAGTTAGTGCAATATTAGTTTTATGTCTAAATGAATTAAGATATGTCTTTAATTGCTTTCTATTATATGGAGTATATCTAACTGCTGCTTTTAATCCTTCAGGAGAGTTACCGGTAGTAAAGTAACCACCACTAGTTAAATTATTACCCCACCCATTTACAGGTTCATCAAGAGATGCAGCAGTTAGATTTAATTTGTTGAATTCTTCTGTGACTTCAATAAAGAATTCAACAATTTTAATTTCCTTATCATAATCAACAGGTGTTAGAATTCTATACTTCTGTGAAGGAACTAGACCTTCTTCAATATCAAGGAAGATTAAATCACCATGCTTTAGTTGCATAGGATCTGGTAGAGCAACACGTACTAGTTGCCTAGTAGGGTCATTATATACTGCGAGAAGTTCATCAATTTGATTTCTATTATAAAGCGTACCCTGTAAACTTCCAGTTAGAGCATTTAAGTAATTAAATCCAGTAGTGTTGGTGTTTCCATATCTCACCAATTCAAATGATGATGATGAAGGATCTTGAAACTTAAAGATTGTAGATCCTGTAGTTCTAATGAAGAATCTAAGTGTACCTGAAACTGTTGGTTTATAGAATCCTTGCCAATTAGTACCACCAAATAAGGAGAGGAATGAAGATTGTAGTTTCTCACTGTATACAAACTGTCCTCTCTCCCAGAAGTTATCAGTCAACGTAATAATATTACCATCAGAGTCAACCTCATCATCAAGAAAGAATTCTTCATAAGGACCAAGTAGTAACCAATCTGTATTTACTCCAGGTACACCAGTGTTCTCCCTCTGAACTCTACGCCATAATTGATTATCATATTGTACAACATCACCAATACCGTAAGTACCACTACTCTCACTAATACTGCTATGAGCAGGAGCATCTCTAATGATGTTCTCACTGTCATAATATCTCGCATTAGGACCATCACCACCGAAGAAGAATGGTTCACCAGTGGAGAAGTATGCAGCATCTAACCTGTTCTTAATCTTAATGAGTGGTCTGTATACTTTAGGGTTAGTGCTATTGTCAATGATTCCATTCTCAATAATAGTAAATGCAACAGTAACTCCATCCAAACTAGCAAATGTACTAGTAGTAATATTTGTGATATAGATACCTCTGATAGGTTCTAAATCTGTTGTGGTAAAGGATTGCTCACTACCCAACATGCTAGGAGTGCTTAAGACATTATTAAGTGCTGACGTAGGCGAGGGCAGGTCAGCAAGATTAAAGTCCCTTCTCAGTCCAAATCTGTTAAATTGCTTTTGAGCCATGAGTATATGGGTTGCCTTTTCTTTTTATTTATGGTATAGTAGTAAAGTCAATCTCATATTTATATGGAATTTCAAAAGTACATCGACAATCTCACCAACCAACTGCAACTCGTCAATGCTGACATTGTAGAGAAGCAGGAGGAACTGGACAAACTCAAAGAGTTTCGCTCTCGTATCAAAGGTGGTATGGAAGTGGTAAAGCAAATCCAGACGGATCTTGCTGAAGAATCTGCTCCACTGCCACTACAACAAGAAATACAACAGTCAATTCAAGAACTGACACAGGGACGCCATGGTGGTGATCTCGATGCTCTATAATAAGAAGGTAATCGAGGGAACACCCATGCAACTCACCACACTCGTCACCACAGTTGATTTCTTTCCTGAGGCATTCATTGCTGAAGAAGATGGTGTGATTGTCAAGCGTTTCCAGAAGCGTGTCACTTGGAATTCTAACGGTATCAGTTCATACAGCACTGTCACAGCACTCACAGCACGTCACGAGTGGTCTGAGCGTATCGCTAACGGTGCTACCGTCACTGGTTACAACGTAGAGCAGATGCCACGCTCTGAGTATACTCCCATGGCATGTGTAGGTTGATGAAATTTGCTCAACAACTCTTAGGTGGAATTGGTGGTGCTGCTATCGGCATCATCTGTTACGTGTTCTTTGTATCAGTGTGTGATAGTAAGATGACGAATTACTATGACTCAACTATTCAGAGAGTTGAACATGAATGAAACTACACGACAGCAAATGATTG
>VMHT01188084.1_pt1 | contig 15718 bp, 22 predicted proteins | sample 4693611 | NCBI WGS metagenome assembly VMHT01 (sample SAMN12280063, study PRJNA550983) | marine metagenome | isolation source: seawater sampled from same location over 5 years 0.02-0.2 micron viral filtrate | place: USA: collected off the coast of southern California halfway between the port... ... | reverse complement strand
TCCTGATCCTGTTGCTGATCCTGATCCTGATCCTGGTCCTGATCCTGGTACTGATCCTGATCCTGGTCCTGATCCTGGTACTGTTGCTGATCCTGGTCCTGATCCTGGTACTGATCCTGGTACTGATCCTGATCCTGGTCCTGATCCTGGCACTGTAAAACCGGGTTTTGATACTGCTCTGGGCATTATATTACAAAACAATATTTTTATTATATAATTCTTTACATCGTCTAGAAGCATTCTTAGGAGGTTTTATATTTCTAACTTTGTAAATCGTATTCATACAAACTGGATATCCTAAGTTTTCTTTACCCTTAGATTCAAATGCCTTTAAACAACGACAATATTTAACATACAACATTTTGTCTAAAACTTTTTTATTTCTCAAAGTCATCTTTTTTTTAGCTTTACGCTGAGATAAAAGACGTTTATATTTTTTATTAGAAATTGTGAATTTATGTTTTTTCTTTTTCTTTGATTTAGTCATAATAGTTAAAATTAGAAAATATTTTTCTAGTAATTTTATCAATTTTTTATAAACATTTTTAAATGTATATTAAGTTAAAATGGTTCATAAAAATAGTAAGTGGAATATTTCGTTAGAAAGGGGTGAAGAAATTGCTCATAAGTATATCATAGAAATCCTAGAAGATTCTAAGAATAATATGACATCTTTATCCGAACTTATTATTTCATTGAACCAAAGAACTAGACATATAAAATTAGCTCATCACAAAAAAAAGAAACCCATACATGTTTATTTAAAATGTGTATATGGTAGCGTGATAAATTTCCTAGATAGTTTTGATTTTTACGGAATTATTCACAAAAACAATGATATTTATGTTAAATTATTTGACTCACATACCCTCAAATCAAGTAATATGCGAACATTACATAATGATTGGATTATTCTAGATGAAGATGAATTTATCATAGTTTAGAATTATGAATATAAAAATGTTATCTAATAATATATGATTGAATTGAATGATAATCTTAAAATAACCTTAGTTGTTGTCTTAATTCTTAGTTATTTTCTATATGATCAAAAACCTGAATGTATGTTTAAAGAAAACGGTGAATTCAAACATTTCGGATTAAATAAAGATGAAACCGTATTTCCATTTTTAATGATAATAACTGTTGCAGGATTCACAACATACTACGCACTATTGCTAAAGGAGGGTAAGTATGTTTAAGGATATCTTTTTTTACCCTTATAATAATGATTAGACCCAGTTTAACCGATTTTACTGATTTTATTGAAAAACCAAAACCAGTAATTCCTAAAACGAAATATGAAATTCAATCTCAGTTAAACACTTATATGAATATTGGATTATTTTTAGTTATCATAATAGGTTGTTATTATTTATATCGTAGGTATATCACAAAAAAACAACATGAAGCTGAAACCAAACAAAAACTTAAACAATTTGATAGTTATATTCAAGATTATTTAATCAATGATATGTTATCTACACAGAATAAATATAATACCTATTAATATAATGAATCAAGGCGAGTATTTTCAGGCAATAGAAAGTTTTTATATGGATCGTTTGAAAGCCTCATTAAAAGATAAGTTTAAGAAATGTTCCAAATGCACTAATCTACGTGAATTTACAATAAATGATGGTTCATTAACTATAACATGTTCCTCATCATGTGAAAAACAAACTACCATTAACCTAAATGAATACTTAAATTATCCTGAAATGAAATTAGCGATAGAATCTGGTATGAATTATACACTCAATCCAGGTAAATTTAGTGAGATATTTACAGAAGAAGAAATCAAAGTATATCAAACATATATTAAAGATCAACAATCACTATTATCAGATTTATATAAACAATACAAACAACAGAACAGTTTATCTAAAAAACAAACACTAATGAAAGAAACTCATAGAGAACGTATTAAACTTAAAAAAGAACAATCAATTTTATTAAAAAAGATAGATGAAGAACTAGATCCTTCTAAAAAGGGTGAACTTAGAAAGAAATACTTAGAAATCAATCAAAAACTAAAAGATGATTATCAAGTGCTATTAAACCAGAACAGACTAGTAAATAAATTTTTGATAACAGAAGAAGGTTCCGTAAAGCAAAGTGTTGAACCTAAACCAACTCCTAAACAAGAAACAAGCACAAATTTGATACCCGAACTACAAGGTGCTGTATCAGAAGATAGTCAAAGAAATAACCTTACCATGAATTTAATTGTAGCTTACAGAGATCCTGGTGATGGATCTAGAAAATCACAATTGAAAATGTTTAAAAAGCAAATGAACGAATTATTCAAAGATCAAACAAAATTAAAGATATATATCATTGAACAAGAATCAAACAGAACAGATTATGCTTCACTTCCAGACCTCTTAAAACAAGAAGGAACATCTATGGCTAAATTTAATTTAGGTGTTCTTAAAAATATCGGATTCCACATGGCCTCTAAAAAGCATAATAAGGGAGAATATTATATTCTAAGTGATGTAGATCTATTACCTAGTCCGGAATTGATCAAAGATTATTTAACTTATCCTGAATCACCTATTCATCTGGCTAATATGGGAACACGATACAATGTGGACGGCAGTGATCCAAATTTCTTAGGAGGTGTTATATCGGTATCTAAACAAGACTTTGAAAAAGCCAATGGATACCCGAATAACTTCTGGGGCTGGGGCGGAGAAGACAATGCCCTTAATGTGAGATTCAAAAAAAACAATATCAAGGTCACAAAATCAAAAGCTCCTGTTATAGATCTTGAGAAATACACTATCAAGGAAAAGATGGCAAAACTTAAACAAGAAAAATTAAAAGAAATGAGAAAATGGGAAAAACTAGACGAGGACAAAGAAACATGGAAAGAAAATGGATTGTCTAATTTAGATGAAACATATAAAGTAGTGAAAAAAATGAAAAAAGATAACATAACTCATATTAAAGTTTATCTTGAAGTTAACAAAGAAAAACAAGAAGAAATAGAACGTGAAGTTTTAGATGAAGAAGTTATCCCTGAATCAACTTTAAATTTACCAGATCAACAAGTTGCCGTTTTACAAAATCAATCATAAGTCAACTATTATACTGTTTTCCCTGTAAATTCTGCATATCTTAGACCCACACTTCCATAGAAATTATCTATTAACTGAATAACTAAATCTTTAACAATAATAGCAAACCCTACCAATATTATTATATGAACCATGGTCAAGGTAATTTTAATTTGATTTTTTTGTTTTGTATCATTTAATTGATTTTTTTTAGAATTATCTTCTATTAATTTATCACGAGCTCTATCAACAACATGTGATTGTATATATTCTTCATTAACTCTACGACGTTCCATATATTGTCTCATTTCAGGCGACATTTCTTGTTCTTCTTCGTCTTGTTCAATCGCAAAATAGTAATCTTCCATATCTACGGCATCAGTTACATCTAATATTCTATCATTTCCTCTTTTGATAAAAGCAGATGGGGTGTCAGACCTTCTTTGAAATATAAAATTTCTAGATTCAACACCCGATGAACCTGATCCACGACAATATCCACCTCTAGTTGACGGAATACATTCACCTTCACCACCACAGCACTGAGAAGATTCTTTACTAGTGCATGGAAAGCCGTCCCACTGATAAACAGTTTCACCATTTTCTTCGTTAGATTTAAAACAACGTCTAACAAACACGGGTGGTTTCGTATCTGTCTCTCTATAATGAACTCCTGGTGTTATCCCACCACAGCAATTCATATTACGAATACCTTCTACATCTTTTTTTTTAGTGACTAATACAATAACTAATCCAACAAATCCAATCAATAGTATACAATTTACATAAATATACATCTTAGATTTAGTAATTTTACTTAGTTTGCTATTCATAATACTATATACTACAAAATAATTAAGTTTATAATTAAGTTTATAATTAAAATAAAATATAACGATAATTATAAAATGGTCACATACATAGAACCTCCTGAAAGTAGTGGTGGAACAACCTATACAGCAGGCAATGGTATTGCTCTCAGTGGAAGTGAATTTTCAAGTAAAACCGATGGAACCACTCTAACAAACACTGGAGGTGGTTCAAGTGATTCCTTAGCCGTATTAAAAGTTCCAGGAACACTCTCTGTCGCAGGTTCACTATCCCTTAGTGCTTCCGGTTACGATGGTAGTGGAGATGTTACTATTACAGGCAGTGGAACAACCTATACAGCAGGCAATGGTATCACCCTCAGTGGAAGTGAATTTTCAAGTAAAACCGATGGAACCACTCTAACAAACACTGGCGGGGGTTCAAGTGATTCCTTAGCCGTATTAAAAGTTCCCGGTAAACTCTATGTGGCTGGTTCTCTATCCATTAGTGCTTCTGGTTATGATGGTAGTGGTGATGTTACTATTACCGGGGGTACTATTCCTGGATCCTCAGATGATGTTCAGTATGATAGTTTTGGAGTGGGAACAGCTGCCTCAGGAACCACTGGTGAAATCAGAGCATTGGGTGATATCACTGCTTTTTTTTCTTCTGACAAAAGACTCAAAGATAACATTACTCCTATAACAGAACCCCTATCTAAATTATCCCAATTAGGAGGATACACCTTTGATTGGATTCCCAAAGAAGGTATTCACTCTCATGAAGGTAGAGATGTAGGAGTCATTGCGCAAGAAGTTGAAGAAGTCTTACCCGAAGTAACAACTACTAGGGACAATGGATACAAAGCAGTAAAATATGAAAAAATAGTGCCGTTACTCATTGAATGTATTAAAGCTCAACAATCTCAAATTGATGAATTAAAAGTTTGCTTATCTAAATTAAAATAAATGAAATAGTAAAATGTCAGCAACTGTTCCATCAACAGATATAGGTGTATTTGATATCAAAGGTAGTTATGATAGAAGTGGAATCACAAGCGCTGCAGGAAATACGAATTTAAAAGACCAAAATCCCACAAGTGAATTTAAATTTAGTTATCTTAGAGGAGCCACTTTCACAGATGGTAGTAGTATACCAGGATCCGGTGCAATTAGTATAGATGCTTTTAAAGGAAAAACCTTTGGTACAGGGGGAGGTCGTGGTGGTCGTTCCGATAGAAGACTCAAACACAACCTAGTCTTTATCAAAAACTCGCCTTTAGGTATTCCTATTTATGAATTTAATTTCAAACCGGAATATTCTCATCTAGTAAATGATACAAACTTATACAGTATTGATGTAAGTAGACGATATAGAGGCGTCCTTGCCCAAGATTTACTTGATTTAGGATATCAAGATTCCTTATTTATCCAAGATGACTACTATTGTGTAAGATATGATCAAATTGATGTAGACTTTGTTGAAGTTTAATTATATGTTTTTTAATATGTAATAGTTTTAAATGAATCTTTGTTATATCAAAGATGAAAATAATAAAGATATCTTAATTAATAAAACAGACAATGAACAAGTCATGATGGAATGGGAAAAGCCTTATATGGTGGCGTGTATCCAAGCATTAGAGCCTAAGGGTGATGTCTTAGAAATTGGGTTCGGATTAGGATACTCTGCACGAGCACTTTGTAACTACCCTATTCAATCCTACACTGTGATAGAATGTGAACCGATTGTATGGGAAAAAGTCATTGAATTTCAAAAAGAATACCCCAATATCAAAATAAACTTAATCAAAGGGAGATGGCAAGACATGTTGCACACCTTACCCACATTTGATACCATCTTTTTTGATGATTTCCCTTATAAAGAATATTTAGAATTAGACAACTACCCTAAAGAAGACCGTGTGAGAAGATTTGTTCTCACATGTCTTGAAAAACATATGAATATTGGATGTAAATTAAGTTATTATTCAGTCTGGCCACAGAATCATGATTCTTATGATTGTGTAGAGGGTCAAGTATCATCTTTTGAAATACAAATACCCGAAAATTGTAATTATATTCCTTATAAAAAAGTCTACATTCCGGTTCTAACAAAGATATCTGAACCTAGTGAAAATGATAAACAGTATTTTATTGAAATGTGAGTAAATAAGTAAATTGATTTAATAAGGCTAATATTTCATCTCGTATGTTTAATAAATCTGTATCAGAAGTATCTACTTCTTTACAAAGTGACGGTAAATTGACAAGAGTTTTCTTACAACCTTCTATATATCTTTTAAATTGTTTGAATGAAAACTTTTTGAAAGTAAAGCCCCGAACATTTACCATATCCCGACTAACTCCTTTACCTATCATGACCTCAACAAACATATCAATTTGTATATTTAGATCATTATATAACTTATTGGTTGCTTCATGAGTTGCATAACTACTTGTAATCCAATGATATAATTTAATAGTCATCAATAAATGTAACATAAACTGCACTACATTAAACTTCTTATTTGATTTACGCTTTGTTTTACTAGGCATTATATTATTATAAATATTATATTATTATAAATATTATATTATTATAAATATTATCTTTGTGATAAACTTTGTTTCAAGATAGTCACTTCAAATTCTAATACCATCTCTAATTCAACTTGTTCATTATTTTGATCTAATAAAATCATAGTAAAATCATTTAATACAAATGGTGTAAAATAATTCTTTTCAGTGCTAATCGGTTCATTTGTAAAATAGTTAGTGATATCATTATTAAGAAAAATTCTATCAATAATAGCTACACCATGTTCATTTAATTTACAACCCATGTGAGGTATTTTAGATATATACAAATCCACAAAATGCGTATGCGTTGTATTATTTAATGCTACAGCCCGAACCAACTCAAAACCTATGACATTTTTAATATCATTTGTTCTACTATTTAAATTAACCGTATTTTTATAAGTGGTTAATGTATGTTTTAGTATTTGAACCGCATCTGCAATAGTCTTAATATTGGATGTCAAAGGTACCTCTATTCGGATACCATCAATGATAACAACTAATGATTTATCAGTTGCTCCGGTAAAATCCCTAGCATTAAATCCACCAGTTCCGGTTAAGACACCCCCAACCGATGTCTGACCACTGGTGAAACCAAAACAAGTCAACGCATCTGCGTGTGAATCTGAACTGATTTCTATGGTTCCACTATCCCTATGAGTAATCGTAATATTAGTTCCATCATCTGTAATAGTCATATTTAAATGATGTGTCTTACAAAAAATTCTACGATGTTCAATAGGTTTCGTAAATAATTCATTACGTAATTCAAAATATTTGTCTTTTCTAGATTGATCCAAAAAGCGTTCATCAGAATAATCTTTTTGAACATCATATTTTACTCCTATGTTATTAGTAGTAGGTAAATCACCACTAGAATCAGATGAATAGTCTTCATCCGATGAACTAGTTTCAGGTAAATAAGTATCTGCTTGCATTTATATTTATAAGTTATCTTTTTTTAAGCTAAAACAAACAATATTCTAAATGATTTAATGTATTAATCAAATAAGTTGGTTCGGCTAAATGAAGTTGTTTACGACACTGTTGTAGTTTTTGTTTAATTAATACACTATTTGTATCACTATCTAAATTATATTTATCTGCTTCACTATAAACATTCATATTAATAGACCATCTAGAGACTCCCGTCGTAATACACCCCGCATTGTGTCCTTCTTCAATACCCACGCAAGTATCATCAACTTTTATAACTTGTTTTGGATCATCTATACCTAGTTGCTTCATATTTTCTCTTATTAGATAAGGTTCTGGTCTAGATACAACGGGTAAACAAACCGAGGATACAGCTGAATCCGGATAAATACCCGATTTATTTAATATCCGAATACATAAATCCATTTGTTCTTTATTAAATCCAGTTGTGATACCAATCTTTATATTTGATTTCCTTAAAAAATCGCAAGCGTGTTTTGCTTCGGGTATTATTTTTACTTTTTCTTTTAAAGATTCATGTTGTAAGGCATTGTATATAGAATAAATATCTCCTAAATCATTGTCTTCATGCCTACGGCCATACACACTAAAAAACATATCTTTAAAAGCTGGTTCATAAGACAAGGATACAATATGATCATATTTTTTCATACCCATATCTCTCGCCACCAAATTATCGGGTAAATCAATATTACGATATAAAAAAGCTTTCTTTAAATTTACCAAAGGACTTAGAGAATACTTATCTACTAGAGTTCCTCCAAGATCAAATATAACAGCACGAATCATTTTTACTATATAATTTTGTTTATTGTTTAAATTAAAAATCTCTTGTTTCATATTTTTCAGAATAAGGAATTATCTTAGGATATTTTATATGAAAGTTTAATCCCAATATAGTTTGAGTTTTGTGAAAAGCATAATTACGACCAAATAAGAATTTATTAACTAAACTCTTACAACAAAACATTATCTTATAATAAATAACAAATTAATCTTTAAACTGTATCAACAACGTATGCCCAAGTATTTTAAAGATTGTGTTTGAACACCAAATAAATAATGAAAAATAATAGACGCAATATAAACTCCAATAATAGCTAGGGGAAAAGGGACACTCCAATAATAAGATACAAATACAGCCAAAGCTAATGTTATTAAATTATCAACTAAAATAAACTTGAATAGTTTGTGTTTATGAACTCCTTCACCCACTTTACCTAATATATCGCTATACTGTTTAAAAATACACATTATATAGTATGATTATATTTTATTCATACGTTGCTTGACATCCCGAATATCTTGCTTAATGGTAGCAACATCATTTGTGAGAGTCTTAATATCACTTTTAATTTCACATAAAGATTCATTATTATAATCAACCTTTTTCTCTTGTGCTTCAACCTTACCAAACACAAAGTCAATTTTTTCAGCGTGTTTACCGGTTTGAAAAATAATACCTCCAATAGAAATAGTAGCACCAATAAAGGGTAACACTTGTTGTGGATTCATAGAAAGAGCCTACTTACTATAGCATAGATTATAATTAGGGGTCTTTAATACTATCTAGATGTTTAAATTTCTGTTTAGGATAAATATAATAATCTATAGCTAAATTCACTGCAAAGATACTAGCTGTTCCACCAAACACAATTCCAACTCCAATAAACTCTTTTAGTTTAGATAACATTTACTTTGAATAGATAATAATTTTATATTTTAAACTATATGGATAAAGATAAACTTAAAAGAGATATGAAAACAATTATTTATGTATTATTATTTATTGGATATTTAGTAGTTGATGTAATGTTTATTAAACCTAGGTTCAAACGAGGTGCTATAATGAAAAAATATGCGAATATAACAAGTAATATAGACATAGTAGTAATATGTATTTCACTGTTATTTATCATTAATTTAATATATGAAGATCTTTTATAATTTAAAATTTGATTATTCTAACTATAATATATACTACACACGATTAATATGAGTTTAATGATAGTAGAATCCCCAGCTAAAGCAAAGAAAATTCAAAAATTCTTAGCAAAAACGGATATCAAAGTATTATCATCTTATGGTCATATTAACAATTTAGATACCAAAGCTCTGGATAAGATGATAGAAAACAATTTCACCCCTAAATACCTCCAATCAAAAGACAAATCAAAGGTGATTAAAGAATTAAAGAATCATGGTAAGGGTAAGAATATTATCTTGGCGGCAGACGATGATAGAGAAGGAGATGCGATAGCCTGGCACTGTGGTAATTTGTTTAAAACTGATTACACTCAAAAAAATCGTATTACATTCAATGAAATATCAAAAAAGGCAATTGAAACAGCACTACAACAAAAACATACCTTAAATATGAATTCAGTGCAATCCCAACGATGTAGACAACTCTTAGATTTGATAATCGGATTTAAACTTTCTCCCCTATTATGGAAACATATCCAAACTCAGCAAAAAGGATTATCTGCAGGGAGAGTTCAAAGCACCTTACTGAGAATGCTCAAAGATCATGAAGACACTATCAAAGACTTTGAACCTGAATCTACCTATGATTTTACCGGGTCTTTACACGATGTAAATGATAAAGAAAGAATTATAGAAGCTACATTTGAAATAAATGATGATTATTATGAAACACATGATCCCTTTGATTGTGAAAAAGTATTATCCGAATTTAAACAGAATCGTATCTTTGATGTAACAAAACGAACCGATAAAAAAGAAAAACGCTCACCTCCCCAACCTTTCATTACGTCCACACTCCAACAAACAGCTCAAAATGAATTAGGATTCTCTATAAAAATGACAATGGATATCGCTCAAAAGCTATATGAAAATGGTAAAATTACTTATATGAGGACAGACTCAACATACATAGCCCCTGATTTCAAAGATGCGTTAAAGAGGTATGTGGGTGATAAGTTTGGAACGGAATATTATCGTTCACAAAAACAAAAAAAGGTAAAAGGAGCACAAGAAGCACATGAATGTATTCGTCCTACAGATTTGAATACTACTTTATCTGATTCTTATAAAGAGTGTGATAAGAAATTATATAATTTAATTTTAAAAAGAACTGTAACGTCTCATATGAAACATGCCGTATATGATGTATGCAAGATTCAATTAACAAATAAAGAAACAAGTGATATTGGTTATTATGAAGGAACAACTAAATCATTATCTTTTGAAGGATATTTGAAATACACCAATCAAAAAGTAGAAAAAAAGACATCTTTTGAAGATATCCAGCAATGCAAATTGATTGAAACCGAAATAAAAGAAACCGAATCTAATCCACCCCAATACTATAATGAATCAACTATCGTTAAAAAGTTAGAGTCATCGGGGGTAGGTAGACCGTCCACGTACGCGTCTATTGTAAATACATTATACACACGTAATTACACGGTGACAAAAGATATAGAGGGTGTTGACAAAAAAGAGCCTTATCACAAACTAGATAGTTCAAACAACATAACAACGGGAGTCCATCAAAAGAAGACTTCAAAACAAAAGAAACGAATTATTCTAACCGATTTAGGAGAAACTGTATTAGAGTATTTATTGAAACATTTCTCAGAAATGATATGTATTGAATTTACAGCTCAAGTTGAATCAGATTTAGACTTAATATCTTCGGGTCAATCAGATTTTCATTCAATCATCAAAAAAGTGTATGATGCGTTCTATCCAATAATTCAATCTCAAATGTCTATTAAGAGAACTAGCACCAATAAAAATGCTATATTCATAGGAGATATTGAAATAAAGAAAGGTAAATATGGTGAATACTTTACATTGAATAGTAAAAATTATGGACTCTCAAATTATATGAAGATGAGTAAGAAAAAAGTAAAACAATTAACAGAAGAAGATATAACCAATGTGATAACCTACCCAAAATGTGTGGGTCAGCACAAGGGAAAAGATGTAATGCTTCATATAGGACCGTATGGTGTATATATGAAATATTCAGAGAAAAATTACAGAATAGATAGATTACAAGATCATTCACTGTCTTCATTATCTTCTCTCTTGTAATAATAATAAATTGCGATGGCTCCTACTAGAAATATAGCATAATTTAATGCAGTAGTTATCTTAAAATAATCTAACACAGATAATAATAATTGCCAAGAGAAAAACCAAATAGAAAATCTTATAAATATAGTTTTTAACTGTTCCATATATATTAGTTTTGATTATTTATTTATCAATAGTTAACAAATAAGGATACACCTTCTTTACACTGCTTCCCACTACAACCTTCCTCCCAGGGTGTTGTCTGACAACCACCATTATCAGAACAATGATAATAATTTTGAGGGCATTGGCTACCATCTCCTGGGGTACAAACAGCGATAGTAGAAGGAGTGGATTTTTTACTGTCAATGGTCCCTATATTAACTAGAACTGGTGGTGTTGCTATAGAATATTTACCAGGAGATTCCATTTTACAATTAAAAATATCACTATTACTTAATAATTTAAATATATCTGAATCTTCAACCTTAGCATTATTCAAAAAATTACTAAATATAGGAGAATCACTATCCTTATCAGGTCCCTGTGATGGATAATGTATTTTAGATTTTGCATAGGCATTTACGACTTTTTCGTTACAATCAGTTAGTGGTTCATGGTTTACTATATCATTTAATGAAACAGAACCCACATAACTAGCTACAATAGGTTTATTATCATCAGGATCGGTTATATTAAACTCACCAATGTTCACAACCTTAATTTTATTACTATATTGTAAACAATCATCAGAACTTTTATCTTCACTATTTAAATTAGGACATTTCCCAATGGATGATATATAATATCCACCACCCATGGCTGGTTGAATTCCTAGATATTTACCATAATTATAATCACTCATCAACTGAGTTACTAGTGGATTATCCGTTGGGCAAGGGTAAACAGGTGAGGGAGGAGTAGCATCATTTACACATGGACCGACTGCCTGATCTTGAAATGATGCAAATGATCCAAAATCACCCTTGTACTTAAACACCCACTTATCTATAAAAGATATACCATACTTACGCCCTTCCTTAAATGGTTCTGAGTTATTACTATATGGTTGTGAATCGGGTAAAAATTCATTTTTGAAAAATGCTAATTCACCTTTTAAATCTGCAAAATCAATGTTTTCTGGAACATAATAGGGAGGTGCACCTTTCCCCGAACCTTCGGCTGATTCTCTACCAAAGAAGGCATAAAATGATTTTACATCACCATCATCACCCTTTTCATCAGTTGCACCGTGGTCATTCCCCTCAACTGTATCAGATGATATCATACAAAGAATTATTAAAAATAATATAATCTGAGTTTGATAGGGTTTAACTAGTGATGGTTTAAATATAATCGCTAATACAAGAGTTATAAACAAAACCTTTTGAACATCTTTTAATGAAATATTATTCAAAAAATTTACGGGACAATTCATCCTTTATATTAAACCACAATATTTTATTGTAAAATGAAATATTCACTACAAACTACCATCTGAACAATCTTCTTCGTAGACACCCCGACTCAAAAAACCTATAATAAATGAAAGTATTCCCGTTGTTAAAATTCCAACGGCAATCTTGATACGCTTTCTGCTTTGGTTGACATTGATCTTATGAATTAATAATTGTTGATCCAGAGTTAGTGTATCACCAAAAATATCATCAGAATCATTAACAGCCATACTTTGTCTCATTTTTAATTCTTTGTATTTAAAATTTTAAATATATATAATGATAAATGTGTATAGGTAGAAAAACACGTGTGAGACAACTCCGTATAAAACAAAAGCGAAACAATTCTTCTTGTTTTGCCCGACCAAGAGAAAATACTGACGGTTGGACTAATGGAGAAGATAATATAGGTTTCAATAGCAATAATAATAAATCTACAACTACAAATGGATCCCACCACAGAAACACAAGCCAGAACAGAAACACAACAAAACGCAGAAAAACAAACAAAATCCACCCTTGATTTAGAAGACCCAGATAAACACGATTCAGATGATACATCAATACACTCAATTGAAACGAACCATCATTTACTTCAAGATAGTGAACCCTTTGCCCCAGCAATAAAAGTACCAGAAGATCTATACAAAAATATAAAATTAAAACTAAAGGTATTATCTGAAAGAGATAAAATTATTCAAATTAAATTATCAAAATACCAAAGAAGAAATGAAAATCTGAATATGTTTATAATTGTTGTATCGTCTATTTTAGGAGTTTATGAAACATTCAGAGTAAAAATAGATGACATCATAAAATCCCAAGTGATAGATGTAACAACAAATATTATACCGATTGTATTATCAGGTATTATCACATGCACCGCATCAATTATAAAATTAAAAAAATACCAAGAAAAAAGTGATAATATTCAACTAACACGTGAGAAAGTATCGGTAGCTAGGGCTAATTTAAAAACAGTTCAAGAACATTTATTATTTTGTAAAACTAAACCAGATTTACATAAGATTAAAAAAATTTACTTTCAGAATGCTTTTAATTTTTACTGCGATGGTAATTCATATTTAGATAAGTATGTAAAAGAAATAGATTTCCGAAAATATGGAGAAAAAATTTATTATTCGCAACAATATTCAAACGAAGATTCAGAACCAAAGAGAGTTAAATTTGTGGATGAAGAAAGTGGTAATGTAAAAGATACAGAACCAGAATTGAAAACTCCTAAATTTCCTAAGCAAGGGTTAATCATAGAAAAATCCGATACCATTAAATTATAAAATATTGCTTATAGTATAAGTATGGTTGTTAAAACTAGACGAAAGTGTTCTAACCCCCGTATAAAACCGGGACGTAAAACCATAACACGTGGGAATAAGACAAGACGTAAGTATAAGAAACATAATACACGTAAAATATACACCACTAAAAAAGGGGGTGTCCGCCGAAAAATCACGGGGGGAATGAACAATGAAGATATCATAAAAATCTTAAGTGGTGAAAAAAGTATAAGTATATCTCACGCTGATAATTTAGTACTTGATTACATCAATAATTATTTCACACTAATTGGTCTCCGTGAAATAGAAAAATCCTACACAGGAGAAAATGTACCATGGATCTCCGAGAGTTGGTTGGGTTCTATGGACGGTGCTATAGTAAATGATCCATATGTTCCGTATGATCCATATGGTAATACTTATGATATAACCAAACAGTTTGATTTTTATAGTGAATCACTCAAAAAAAAAGCGGTAGTAATGTACAATAATGGTTCTCTACCAAGTGATCCACAAAATTCTCCACAAGGTGATCCACAAGATGGTGGTGGTTTTAAAGAATCTGCAAAACGTAAGGCAATCCGTACTGGAAATCTTCTTAGGTCTGCGACCGTAGGAACTCTAACAGAAACACTTAAAACACCATATAAGAATATTCCCGCGATGGTTAAAGAAAGAAGTAAACATAGACCAACGGGTATATTTACGGAAGAAACCAATAGCAGTGTAATATGTAAAATATTAGAACGTCAGATTTTAGGAATAGACGGACAAAAGGAAGTTCAGATTAAGGCCGTACAAGGTATTGCTAATATGGATCAAAGTAATTATCCCAAACTAAATGTGAAAATATCAATATTTGAGGTTGGGAAATCATATGTAGATATGATGTTTACAGCTAATGATAAAACAACGGTTTATGTAGACCCAGCTGGATTATTATTTAAAAACTATGATTTTGAGAGTTCGGGTGGTGTATCCGGACAGATATATAACAGATTACAACGCGTAAAAAGATTGAATGATGATAACGAAGGTAATCGTGCGAACAAAAAAAAAGATGATGAAATGAAAGATTGTTTAAACTATTTTAGAAGAAATATAACCTTTCCAGGTTATTGTGAATTGCGAACGTGGCATAATACGATGAATAAAGAAGATGAAACTAAAAAAGATGAAACTAAAATAATCCATGCAAACGGTATAAATGGTAAACTATACACGGATGATGAAGAAGGATTTAAAATTAACCTTAAAAAGGCATATTATAACATTCTTACCGAATTTTTAGATATGCGTGATGTAAAAAAGACATTAGCATTACCGATTTTATCGGCTGGCTTTTATAGCGGAGGTTACCCTGTTGAAGAACCTAGTTACTTTTTACCTATTGTGATGGAAGCAATGTTGGAAATTACCGTAGCTAAAAAAAAAGAAGTCTTTGATGATGTAACTATAGAATTCTTTGTAATAGATAGAGGCCCATACGATAGAGACCCATA
>VMHT01160803.1_pt1 | contig 15718 bp, 21 predicted proteins | sample 4693611 | NCBI WGS metagenome assembly VMHT01 (sample SAMN12280063, study PRJNA550983) | marine metagenome | isolation source: seawater sampled from same location over 5 years 0.02-0.2 micron viral filtrate | place: USA: collected off the coast of southern California halfway between the port... ... | reverse complement strand
TTTAGGTGATTGGTGTATTTATGATGGAAGCGCTTGGACTAGAGTACCCGCTACAAATGCTGGTGTAACTAGTTTTAAAGCTGATAGTACAAACTCTACATATTTAACAATGACACCAACAACCGCAAGCACTGGAGCTGTAGAGCTTGATGCGGATTTAAGTGCGGTTGATGGAACATCTGATGTTAATACAAGATTTTTAAGTAAAGATAATACATGGGATGTTCCTACTTATACAGGAGCTGGAGTAACAACATTTACAAGTGTAAAAGGTACATATATAGATATAACTAATAATTCTACAGCAACTGGCGCGGTAGGTTTAGGCACAGTAGATTTAAACGCGGTTGATGGTACTTCTGATACCGCAACTAGATTTCTTAGTAAAGATAATACTTGGGATGTGCCTAGTTATACTACAGACACTAATACAACATACGAATTTTCAGCTGTACAAACAGGTGGTGATAATAATGATCCAAATTTACGTTTAGATCCTAGCACAGGTAATGATGATGTTGTAACTTTAACTGGTGGTAATAATATGACAATCACTAGAAATGGTAATACTCAAGTTACTTTTGATGCTACGAACACTGAGTATGTTGCTATGACTAATTCTACATTAGGTTTAGGTAAACTAAGATATACTAGAGGATCTACACCAGCTGCAGAGAGTCAAACAGAAACCGCTAATAAAACATATGGTATAACAGATAATTCTAGCAATCAATTAGTAGTAAATGTCCCTTGGACTGATACTCAACAAAACACAACTTGGTATGTAAGAGATTTGGCTGATGCAGATAAAACTGTTAACAATGATAAATATTTAAAATTTGTTACAGCAACAGGTGCGTTAGGTACAGCTCTTACAGGCGCGGGTAGCACAGGTGATCCTTACTTAATGACATTAACTTCACCTAACACCATGGGTAGTGGTTTTACAGTAAGTGCTGGTACAAATACAGCAGCTACAACTATTACACAAGGTGATACATTAACTTTAGCTGAAGGAACAAATATTACTACAGTTTCTGATCCAGACGGTACTATAACAATTAATTCAACTGATGAGTTTGAAGGAACAGTTAAAACTGTAGGATTATCACATTATGGTGATGCTTTTGTGGTTAACGTAACAAACCCAACAACTACACCAGCTATAGCTATTACAGCAAAAGTAGGCGCAACAGCTGCAGATTATATAAATGGATTAGGTAATATAGTTCCATTCCCAACAATACCAACAGGTACAGTAAAAAGTGTTAGTTGTTCTGTTAGTGGTGATGCTTATACCGCTAGTGTAGCTGATGCTAATGTCGATCCGGTTATTACTATTGCTCCTCAAGGTAGTGCTAGTCAATACATTAATGGAGCTGGTGATTTAACAACTTTTCCAACTATACCACAAGGAGATATTACAGCTGTTACAGCAGGAACAGATTTATCAGGAGGTGGAACAAGTGGAGCGGTAACCTTAAACAATACTTCTACTTTAGCAACTGTTACAGGAAGAGGTGCGAGCACATCTGTTGCTACTAATTTTACAGGTAGTTTAACTGTTAATGGCACGGGGGCTGGAGCTTATTTCTATGTAAGTGGTAACGCACAAAGCACAGCGCCACCTACAAGTTATGACACAGGTATGGCTATGGTTTGGAATAATTCTGGTGGTAGCAGAGAAAATGAAATATATTACGCTACAGGATCTGGAGCTACACAATCTGAAAATGATACATCTTATTTTTCTTTTATAAATAGATTTAATCCTTCAGGCACACCAACAGATACAAGAACATTTAAATTATTTGGCAACGGTGATCTTACTTTAGAAGGTAATTATCAAGCTAATAATGGTACTAACTTAATATATAACAGCGGAGCTACATCTTATTTTGCTGGTAATAAATATACATTTAACGGTAATCATGCTGCCACCGGTAATTCAACCGCGGGTATTTATGATGTTAGTGGTGAAGGACTTACTTTAAACTCTTTACATGTTAATTTTAGAACAGGTAGTTCTGGCGCTAGAAATGGTGTAATAGATTCAACAGGTACTTTAACTGTTGTGGGTGATGTAGTGGCTTACGGAACTCCATCAGATAAAAATTATAAAGAAAATATTAAACCTATTGAATCAGCTTTAGATAAAGCCATGAAACTTCAAGGTGTTACGTTTGATTGGAAAAAATCAGATAGTATATTAGATATAAAAGAAGATATAGGGTTTATAGCGCAAGATGTACAAAAAGTTTTACCAGAACTTGTAAGAAAAAATGAAAATGGAAAACTATCACTTAGACATCAAGGTATAACACCTGTATTACTTGAAGCTATAAAAGAACTAAAAGCTGAAATAGAAGAATTAAAACAAAAGTGTGATTGTAAAAAATAAATTACATAAAAATGTTCCAGCTTGGGAAATAGAAGTAGATGATTTAAATATTGATGTGGAAAATTTAGATTATAAATTACAAGATGGTAGTTTATTTAATAAAATAACTACTAGATTTGAAAATCATAACAAACATTTAAAAAATAAAATACTTAGTCTTTTAGATGTTAGTTATATAAAAGAAAAAGTACCTGAATATAAAAAAATAGATATTAAAATATTTAAAGATATACCAGGGTTTAAATTAGTTCCTCATAGTGATAGGCAAGAGCATAAAGCTTTTATTATGATAAACCTAATCAATAATGTTAATTCTACTTCTTTTTACGATATAAATAAAAATTTTTTGTGTGAAGGTTCTGGTAAAAAAAATAGTGGCATTTTTCATTTGTTACACACTAGACCTCATATTATGCATGCAATAGAAAACACCAGTAATAAAAATAGATACACAACAATAGCTTTTATTAAATAATTATGGCAATACCAAATCCTTCATGTCCTCCTGGTCAGCTTTCAATGTTAGCAATGGCTCAAGAAGCTTTACTCGGGACTTATGGTTCAGGATCAATAATTGGACCTATATCTCTATATGATATGATTAATAGTGGTGACGCTAAAGGTTCGGGTAACTCTTATCCCACTATAAACACAAACTCTGTTCCAAATCCAATAACAAGAGACGGAAGTAATTCTCTTGAGTTAACAAATGTAAATGATGTTATGGGAAGTTTTGGTAGTAGTTTATATTATAAATCTTCTATAGGTAATGCTAGTAACTTAGGTTTAGGAGATTACCTTTATTTAAACCCTGCTTTAACACAGGTTTACTGCGGTGTTGGAACATTTCAACAACCTGGTAGTTCTGCAACTACAACACATTGTGGGGCTGGATCACAGTGGTATTTTGTTATTAATGCGGATAGCGCAAGTTCTGATTTTGGTAAAATAATTCAAAGTAATGCTTGTTCTTAAAATATAAATTATGCCTATAAGTTCTCCATATAAATTTTCAGAATGGTACGGTTACGATAAAGACTATTCAACTGTAGCAATTTTTAGATCTGGGTCAGGGCAACCAAGCCAGAGCTTTATATGTTCTCAAGCTATAAATCAACAATATTATCACGATGGTTCTGGACCATATCCTGCAACAAATGATAAAGTTTATAGTAACAGTGCCGGAACAACACCGTTATCTGCGGGATATTATTCTTATGGCCCATCACCTGGACCTTTAACAGCTGGTTGGTATAGAATAACAGGAACCGCGGGATTAGTACAAACAACAGGATCATGTCCTTAAAGTGTAAATTTTAAAGAAAACAAGTGATAATACAAATATACCGGCCCGGTGTAGGGCATTAACCAATAGTAATTTAAAACCAAAACCAATGACACTATTTTACCAGACTAATTCGTGGACTAGTCAACCACAAATTTCAGATGAAACCTTAAACCTATGGAAACATGTAGCCAAGAAGAAAAACTGGCGAATTGTTCAATTACCAAACGGTTTTTATCAAACTGAATACCTAGATCCAAACAAAAAAGATTCTTGGATCGATGCAACGAGACGTGAAACAATTGAAGGTGCTGAACAAGCAATAGATTCTTCAATAGAACATTATAAGAAAAAGTTAGCTTATATTCACGGACCACAAGTCGTTAAGACCTTTAAGTAAAAAATAAATTCAATCAAATCAAATTAAATTATGTCAGACGCAATAGTCAAAAACCTAAGCTTTGGAAACGAAGCTAAGGGTAAAGTATTTAAGGGTATAGATACACTCACAAAAGCTGTTAGCTCCACTCTTGGAGCTAGCGGTAAATGTGTAATAATGGAAGACGGAAAAGGTTACCCTATCATAACAAAAGATGGTGTAACAGTAGCAGATTCCATAATCTTACAAGACCCAATAGAAAATATGGGTGCAACTCTTTTAAAAGAAGCTGCAAGAAAAACAGTAAGAGAAGCTGGAGACGGTACAACTACCGCTACAGTGCTTGCTCACGCTATCTTAGACGCTTCCTATCAAACGGAAACAAATGTAAATAGCAGAGAGCTGAAAGAAGGAATAAACACCGCTGTAACTAAAGTTATAGAATTTTTAAAAGATCAAAGTATTACTGTAAAAAATAATATGATAGATCAAATTGCCACAATATCTACTAACAATGATGAGAAGTTAGGTAAATTAATAGGTGATGCTTTTAGAGAAGTCGGTGAAACAGGTGTTGTAACAATGGAGCCAACAGAGGGTGGTGCTACAGAAATTGAAATAGTAGAAGGCGTTGAATATGCTAAAGGATATGCTGATCCAAATTTTGTTACAAATAAAGAAAAAAATACAGTAGAACTAGAAAATCCTTTAGTTTTAATTATGGATTCTAAAATAGAATCAATAAGACAAGTCCAACCAGTACTTGAACATGTTATAAAAAATAACAAATCTTTATTGTTAGTTGGAGAGGTACAAGCAGGTGTTTTATCTGCTTTGCTTATGAATAAAATGAAGGGTAATATAAAAATTAACGTTATAGATCCTCCAGTTTATGGATTAAGAAGAAAAGAAATATTAAGTGATTTAGCTTTATTAACTAATTCTACAATAATAAATGAAGACTTAGGTGATGATTTAAATGTTATACAAGTTGATTATTTAGGTTCATGTATTAAAGCTACGTCTACATCAGACCAGACTATAATTCAAGTTGAAGAAGCTTCTGAAGAAATAGAAGATATAATTAGCAAAATAAAACAAGATCTTAAAAAGAAAAACAAATCACACGTAGTGCTTGGTTTAGAATTAAGATTAGCTAGATTATCTGCAAAAGTCGCAGTTGTTAAGGTAGGTGCTAATTCTGCTATAGAATTAAAAGAAAAAACAGATAGAGTAGAAGACGCTATCTGCGCTACTAAAGCCGCAATAAAAGAAGGTATAGTTCCAGGAGGTGGAATTGCATTGCTAAACGCATCACACTCAATAAAGCCTATTAATCAAGGTGAAGAGATATTGTTAAAAGCTATTCAGTCTCCATTTAAAACCATTCTTAGTAACGCTGGTATAGATCCAGACAAACTAGGTAGCAAACAAAAAATCGGAATAGGATTAGATGTGGTTACAGGAAATATGGTAAACATGGTTGACTCAGGAATTATTGACCCTTTGCTAGTAACAAAAAGTGCATTAGTAAATGCGGCTTCTGTAGCTACTACAATATTATCTACTGATTGTGTAATTAATAATATGAGAGTTGATGAAAGCAATAGGTAGAAATTTAATCATACAAAAAGTAGAAGAAGGCACTACTAAAACAGAAGGTGGTTTATTATTAGCTGAGTTACATAAAGATGACATTAGGTATATAAAAGCTATTGTTGTTGATGTTGGTGAAGAAATAAAAGGTCTTAAAAAGAATGATATAATATTTTATGATAAACATGCTGGTCATAAAATTGAAATAAAAGAAAATATTTATCACGTTATAAAAGTTCAAGACGTGGTTGTTGTTTTGTGAAAAAGCTAGATGCATCAGAATTAAAAAATCTGAATTTGTTAAAACACTATCGTATAATACGTAAGTGGGCTTCCAAAAACAACAACCTTAGAGAAGCAGATTTAGAGTTGCTAATATATTTAGACTGTATAGATTTGTTTACTAAAAAAGATTTTGAATTAGGAGTTTACTCTTATAGCTGGGATAATAGACGATGGAGTAGATTAATTAAAAATGACTGGATAAAAGTCTGGAGAAATAGAAACAGAACTACTCAAAAATATAATATTTATAAAGTCTCTTTTAAAGGTAAACAACTTATAAGTAGAATATATAAAATAATGCTAAAAGAAGAAGAGCTTCCTACAAGTGTTAGAAGAAATAAAATCATGAAAGGTAATTCATATATGGATAAAGTTTTAAAAAAATCTATATATGAAGTAAACAAAGACAATCATTAAAAACTTAATTATGCACAATCAAAAATACGATCCAGCAATGGAAAGATTAAAACCAGGTAAGCACGTTGGTATCGTTGGTGAATCTCATATATGGGATGGACCCTTAGATCAAGCAGGTAGACCACACGGTATGGGTTCAAGCTCAGGAATAACAGGTATGCAAATACTAAAAGCACCAACACCTTACAAACCTCTTAACGCCGTTTTGTGCGCTCAAAGAGACTAAAACAATATAAAAATGGGATTATTTAGAACACAAGATTCGATCATAGGTAAAGCTATGCCTTTAACAGGTTTAGTTGGTACCCCAAACGCTTTACCTGCTTGGGTATTTCAAAATCAAACAGGAGTATTAGGTAACTTTTTAGATAGCTCAGTGTTATACGTGGGTGTTGCCGGAGATATATCGGTTATACTATCAGGTACTAGTTTAAATTCAGTTAGTACATTTGATTTAACATTTGCAGGAACTGGTTATACTAATGGCGCACAGACTAACCTAGCAACAACATGCTCTAATAATTTAGCTTCAGGTTTAACTATAAATGCAACCGTAGCTGGTAACGCTATAACAAATCCTACCATAGGTAATTCAGCTGGTAGTGGTTATAATGTTGGAGATATAGTTACTATAACTGGTGCAGGAGGTTCAAACGCAACACTAAGTATAACAGCTGTAAATAATGGTGTTCCTGTTTCTGCACAAGCATTAACATTCAAAGGAGTACAAGCTGGTACAATATTACCAGTAGCTGTAGATTATGTAACAGCATTAGCAACTGTAACAGCTGCTGATATAATGGTAGGTAGATAATGGGAAATTTTTTATTAAACAGACTTAGAGGTGCTGGTAAAACAATTACTGAGATAAGAGAAGAACCTGGTAAAAGTAACGCGGGAAAATATCCTAATGTATCACCAGATGACTTTGCTGGTCCAGATGGAACTTACCCTATCAATACTTTAGAAAGAGCTAAATCAGCTTTAAAACTAGCACACAATGCTTCTAACCCTGAATCAATTAAAAATAAGGTGTATGCAAAATACCCAGAATTAAAATCTTAAATTATGAGTTATAATAAAAAAGGACATTACGGACAATACAGTGGAAACGCTAAACACTCAAGGGTTACAAGTCATAATATGGCTGCAACTAAACGTGATGACGAAGCACACATGCAATATCTTAAAGAAGATATAAAGTATGACGACAAACACGGTCACAGTGATATAGATATGACAGCTGACGAGAAGCACATATCTAAACTAGCTGGTGATCTTAAGTATGATGAAAAACATCATTAAAATAAACAGAGTAAACTGCAAATCAAAAACATTTAACATTTAACATTTAACATTTAACAAAAAAAAAAGATTATGGCAAATTACATTAAAATTAAAGCAGCAGACGTAAATGTTGCTAACCAACTTTCAGACGTATTAATTGGACACGTTGATTCTGTTTATCAAGGATTAGTAAATGGAGACGCTTCGGCTGACAAATTTACAGTTTTCGCTGACGGAAAAAGTTATTTATTCACAGTTACTGGAAAAGGTAAAGAGTGGGCTAATCAATTTATTTCAGCTGTCACTGCTAACCCAGGTGGTATTATGTCAATCGTACAAAACGATTCAGGCGTAAAAATAACTGATATAGTTATAGCATAATTATGCAGTCTCGAGGATTAGGCGATAGTATAGCTAAATTCACGGAAAAAACAGGAATTAAGACCGTTGTAGAAAAAGTTTCTGACGGTCTTAATATTCCTTGTGGCTGTAAAAATCGTCAACAGTGGTTTAATAAAACATTTCCTTATAAAGAATAATATGGCATTTAAATTAAAATCTCCTTTTAACCTAGATCTTTTAAGCACATCGATGTTTGAAAGAGATATGGAGGGTGATCCAGTTCACGCTAGAACACCTAAGAATGGAGTTATTATTTTAAACGAAGATTCGTTTGCTATAGATAAAGATCCAAAGGAAAAACTAAAAACTATTGTTCATGAGCTTGAACATGTAAGACAATACAAATCCGGTGATTTAGACTATGGTTACAACGGTGCGGGTAAAGAAGTAGTATGGTGGAAGGGTAAAGAATATGATTACTCTAAAATGGCTTCTGGAGATCCAAACCAACCTTGGGAAAAAAAACCTTATCAATTAGAAAAAAAATTAGACAAAAACACTTAATAAATTAAAACAAATGAACAAAAATTACAGAGGTCCTGCTGAATCAAAAGAGGTTTCAGAAGACGGGCCAGCAATTGATCAAGCAGACAAAGGTTCTGCTAAAAAAAGACATCACAAAAAAGGTGCTGCTGAGTATGGTGGAAAAAAAGGAGATGATTCTAAAAGCAAAAAAGACTACGAAGGTGGTGCAAAATATAAAAAAGGCGCTGGAGATTATGATGTAAAAAAAGGTTCTCACGATCATCCACATGGTGGTCCTGGTAGAATGGGTTATACTCAAAACTTTGGACCAGCTAGACAAAACAGTTATGCAAAAGGTGCTGCTAAAGTAGCTAAGATAATGGGTAAAGGTGCTGCTGATCATATAGAGGGACATTTAAAAGAGGTTTCTGTATCTGCTCCAGATAATAGCGGTTCTGAACAAAGGTCAGATGTTGTTAGCGAAGGTCTTTCAATAAAAGAACAAAGATTAGCTAATCAGATAGCGGGAATAAAAAAGATTCGAAACATGAAAACAAGAGATAGTTCACTTGTAGACATGACTAGTCCATCCAAAGCAAAACAGATGTTTAATTTTACAATTACTCCAGACGAAAACAACGTAAATTCGGGTGGTATTATTAACTATAACTTACCAAAGAGTAAAGGTGGTAGTAGTGAAAGAGTATACAATTCCACAAGCGAGAGCGATATAAGAAGAGATTTTCCAGAAAATAATTATTCTGGTGAATATTATAATGCTGAACAAGCTGATCAAATAATAAAATATCAAAAAAAGTTGCAAGAAAACGCTAACAAGCTGAAGTAAATTATAAAATGTCTAAGCCAAAGAAAAAATTTGCAGAAACTACAGTAGGTAAGTTACTGTTTGGAGCAGCATCACTAGTTAATCCTACTTTAGGTAATTTAATTAGTGGTGTTTCATCTCCTGCAGAAGCTATTGCTGCTATAGGTAAATCAAACGTAAGTAGTGAAGATAAAATAAAATTACAACAACTTATATTTGAACAGCAAAATAAAGAAATGGAAGCTATCACTTCAAGGTGGCAAGCTGATTCCATGTCAGATTCTTGGCTTTCGAAAAATGTACGCCCACTAGTTTTAGTGTGGTGTATTGTTATATTTTCTTTAGCTGGCTTACTAGACAGTGTAGATTCTATACCTTTTCATATAGGAGAATTATGGAATGATACTTTTGAAAAAGTAATGATGAGTGTTGTATTAGCTTATTTTGGTGGACGTACAACAGAAAAAGCTACAAGCTTATTTAAAAAGTAAATAAAACCTGTAACTATAATAATAGTTAAATAAATAAATAAATTAATTAAATTAAATTAAAATGGCAGAACAAAATGCAAAAATAACTGACGAACAGTTAAAAGAAATTCAAGAAACACAAGCGAAAGTAAATCAGCTATTAAACCAAATTGGTTTTGTTGAGGTACAAAAAAGCGCTCTTAAAGTAGAATTTAGCAAAGCTAATGAAGCAGCTGAAGATGTTAAAAAGAAACTAGAAGAAGAATATGGACCAATAAACATTGATCTAGCTTCTGGTGAGTACACTATTGTAGAGCAAAAAGAAGAAAAATAAAGTGAATAACGTTGTAAGGAAAATCAGCATTGGATCTGATTATAAAAATGACGCTATGCATTACTCTATTGGACAACAGGTCTATGGAGGTCATGAGATAGCTTATATTATTCATGATATAAAAGATTCATCTTACAATATTCATATAAAAAAAGGAGATGAAATATTGCCATGGAAAAAATTTAATTCTAACATGGCAATATCCATCGAATATGACTTAGAGTATTAATGCGAAGCTTGTATGATTTCATGGTAGAACCAGTTGGTGACACTTATGAAAACGAAATAGACATAGAAAACGTTAAAATAATATTAAACACTAAGATTGAAAGTTTTAAATTTGTAAATAACGTAGCTAAAGTAATTCAAGTTCCTTTAGCTTTTAAAACTGAAATAAAAAAAGGTGATTTAATTTTAATTCATCATAACGTTTTTAGAACCTTTTATGATATGAGAGGTGTAAAGAAAAAATCAAGATCTTTTTTTAAAGATAATGAATACTTTTGCGCTTTAGATCAAATCTATTTATATAAAAGAAATTCAAAATGGATGTCAATAAATGACAGATGTTTTATAAAACCCTTAAAAAACGAAAGTAAATTTAAGGTTGCAAAAGAGCAAAGCCTTATTGGTATATTAAAAATAGGTAATAGCTCATTAGAAGCGCTAGGAATACACGAGGGAGACACTGTAGGATATACACCATATGGTGAGTACGATTTTATTGTAGATAAAGAGCGTTTATATTGTATGAAATCAAATGATATTGTAATTAAATATGGACATAAAGGAAACAAAAAAGAATATAATCCAAGCTGGGCGAGTAGCAGTTAAAGAATTAATTAAAGTTGCTAAGGAACCTATTATAGATTTTGGTCCAGACATATCAGCAGATCGTTTAAAAAATGCAGCAGCTACAAAAAAACTTTGTATTATGGATGCTTTCGAGATAACAACTAGAATACAAGAAGAAGAAGAAATGCTAAACGAAAAACCTAAAGAAGCTAAAGAAGAAAAAAGCTTTAGAGGTTTTGCTGAAGGAAGATCTAAATAATGTACAAACAAACGTTATTTAAAGTACTAGAAAACCATATTAAACCTAAGGTTTTAAAAAGAAACAATAGGTATAAAAAATGGGAGTACGGTTACAATAAAGAACACGATATAATTGTAATTAGTAAAACTGGTGAAATAGGTGAAGTGTATGAAATACAAAATCTTAAAATAGCTTTACCTAAACAATCAGAAAATATAGTAAAATTTAAATCTAATAAATGGGAAAGAACCCCACTACCTAAAGCTTTTAAACGTATTAAAACAATATTTGATTGGGAAGAGTATGATGTAGATTTTAAAGAAACATGGTATGATTATATTGACAAAGAGTTTGAATATAGGGAAAAAGGTTTTTGGTTTATTAATAAAGATAAACCTACTTATCTTACTGGTACTCACTATATGTACTTGCAGTGGTCCAAGATTGATGTTGGGAAGCCAGATTTTAGGGAGTCAAACAGATTATTCTTTATATTCTGGGAAGCTTGTAAAGCCGACGATAGATCATATGGTATTTGCTATCTCAAAAACAGACGATCTGGTTTTTCGTTCATGGCCTCAGGTGAAACTGTTAACAGCGCAACAATATCAACAGACTCAAGATTTGGAATATTATCTAAATCAGGACCTGACGCTAAAACAATGTTTACCGACAAGGTTGTACCAATCTCGGTTAATTACCCGTTTTTCTTTAAACCAATACAAGACGGTATGGACCGTCCCAAAACAGAATTAGCATATAGAGTTCCTGCAAGTAAATTTACTAGAAGAAAACTTGAAACAAACGAAACACTTAGAGAGCTTACAGGATTAGATACTACTGTTGATTGGAAAAATACAGGAGACAACAGTTATGATGGTGAAAAGTTAAAGTTATTAGTACATGATGAAAGCGGTAAATGGGAGAGACCTAATAACATATTAAATAACTGGCGAGTTACTAAAACAACACTACGATTAGGTAGTAAAATTATTGGTAAATGTATGATGGGTTCAACGAGCAATGCTCTTGACAAAGGAGGGGATAATTTTAAGAAACTTTATTATGACTCGGATGTTACCAAAAGAAACGCCAATGGACAGACTCGCTCGGGATTATATTCTTTGTTCATACCTATGGAATGGAACTACGAAGGATACATTGATGCTTATGGCGTACCTGTCTTCAATACACCGGAAAAACCGGTTGAAGATCCGCACGGTACTAAAATAAATATAGGTGTAATAGAATATTGGCAAAATGAAGTTGATGGATTAAAAGGAGATCAAGACGGGTTAAACGAATTTTATAGACAATTTCCACGTACAGAAGAACATGCTTTTAGAGATGAGGCTAAATCTTCTTTGTTTAATTTAACTAAAATTTACGAACAGATAGATTGGAATGCTGATATTAAAAATACTAATGTTGTAACTCAAGGAAACTTTCAATGGACAAATGGTGTTAAAGATACATCTGTAGTTTTTAATCCCACAAACAATGGTAGGTTTTTTGTGTCGTGGGTTCCAGCTTTACATTTACAAAACAATGTAATTAGTAAAAAGGGTAGAAAACATCCGGGTAACGAACATATGGGCGCTTTTGGTTGTGATAGTTATGATATATCAGGTACTGTAGACAGAAGGGGATCTAATGGAGCTTTACATGGTTTAACTAAATTTAGTATGGAGAACCATCCTGCTAATCATTTTTTTTTAGAATATATAGCGAGACCTGCTACAGCAGAAATATTTTTTGAAGATGTTTTAATGGCTTGTATATTTTACGGTATGCCAATACTTGCAGAAAACAATAAACCTCGATTATTATATTACTTTAAAAGAAGAGGTTATAGAGGTTACTCTATGAATAGGCCAGATAAAGTATATAATAAACTATCAGTAACAGAAAGAGAAATAGGTGGAATACCTAATTCAAGTGAAGATATAAAACAAGCTCACGCTGCGGCAATAGAATCTTATATACAGGATTATATTGGTTTAAAACAAGATAATACTTATGGGGATTTATATTTTCAAAGAACTCTTGAAGATTGGGCTAAGTTTAATATAAATAACAGAACTACTCATGATGCGTCAATTAGTTCAGGTTTAGCTATAATGGCTTGTAACAAAAATAAATATAGACCAAATCCTACAATTGAAAGAAAAGTTTATGATTTAGGAATTAAAAAATATAATAACAAAGGATCAATGTCAAAAATAATTGAATAAATGAAAATGTATACAAATTCTAATAGCGCCTTTCCAAGTCAGGTAGTACCAGACATAGAAAAAGCTTCATGGGAATACGGTTCGCAAGTAGCATCCGCTATTGAAACAGAATGGTTTAATCAAGGTAGAACTAATGGCAATAGATATTTAACTAGCTTTAATAATTTTCATTATTTAAGATTATATGCAAGAGGTGAGCAATCTGTACAGAAATATAAAGATGAATTATCAATTAACGGTGACTTAAGCTATTTAAACTTAGACTGGAAACCAGTTCCGGTTTTATCTAAATTTGTAAACATTGTAGTTAATGGGATTTCTAATAAAGAATATGATATAAAAGCTTATTCTCAAGACCCTGAGTCTGTTAAAAAAAGAACAGACTATGCAACCGCTGTAGCAAGAGATATGTATGCTAAAGATCAAATAGCTCAAGCAAAAGAAATTTTAGGTTTAAATCTTCAACAGTCTAATCTTTCACCTGAAGATTTACCAAGAACTACAGAAGAGTTAGAGCTGCACATGCAGTTAAGTTATAAACAATCTATAGAAATAGCAGAAGAAGAAGCTATAACAACTACGTTAGCAAAAAACAAATATGAATTAACAAAAAGAAGATTAAATGAAGATCTTGTTGTTTGTGGAATAGCAGCGTGCAAAACTAATTTTAATAAATCAAACGGTATTACGGTTGATTATGTGGATCCTGCTTATATGATCTATTCATATACAGAAGATCCAAACTTTGAAGATATTTATTATGTAGGAGAAGTTAAATCAATTACTATACCAGAATTAAAAAAACAATTTCCTGATATAAGCAATAAAGAATTACAACGTATACAGGAGATGCCAGGTAATAGACAATATATTACTGGTTGGGGAAATTATGACAATAACACGGTTCAGATTTTATATTTCGAGTATAAGACTTACATGAACCAAGTATTTAAGTTGAAAAAAACAGAAAATGGGTTAGAGAAAATAATTCAAAAAACTGACGAGTTTAATCCTCCACCAGCAGATACCTATAATAGAGTTTCCCGAAGTATAGAAGTTTTATATAGTGGTGTTAAAGTTTTAGGTACTGATACAATGTTAAAATGGGAGTTAGCTGAAAACATGACTAGACCTATTTCTGATACAACTAAAGTTGAAATGAATTACGCTATTTGTGCACCAAGAATGTATAAAGGCAAAATAGAATCTTTAGTTAGTAAAGTTACTGGTTTTGCTGATATGATACAGTTGACTCATTTAAAAATGCAACAAGTATTGGCTAGGATGGTTCCTGACGGTGTATTTTTAGATATGGATGGTTTAGCTGAAGTAGATTTAGGTAACGGAACAAACTATAATCCAGCAGAAGCACTAAACATGTACTTTCAAACTGGTAGTATAGTTGGTAGAACTTTAACTCAAGATGGTGAAATAAATAGAGGTAAAATTCCAATTCAAGAATTAACCTCTTCTGCTAGTGGTGCTAAACTCCAAAGCTTGATACAAACTTATCAATACTATTTACAGATGATAAGAGATGTAACCGGACTTAATGAAGCTCGAGATGGTAGTTTACCAGATAAAGATGCTTTAGTAGGATTAGCTAAAATGGCCGCAAATCAATCAAATATTGCTACAAAACATATTAATCAAGCTAGTATGTATTTGTCTTTAAGAATATGTGAAAATATTTCTTTAAAACTAGCTGATGTTCTTCAATTTCCTTTAACAGCTAATGCTTTAATGGAAAGTATATCTGTTTACAATGTGCAAACTTTAAACGAAATTTCGAAATTAAATTTGCATGATTTTGGTATATTTTTAGAACTTGAACCGGATGATGAAGAAAAACAAATACTTGAACAAAACATACAAATAGCTTTACAGTCTCAAGGTATTGATTTAGAAGACGCTATAGATATAAGACAAATTAAAAATCTTAAATTAGCTAATCAACTATTAAAACAAAAAAGACAGAAGAAACAAGAGAAAGATCAACAACAGCAACAACTGATGGTTGAGGCACAAGCGCAGGCTCAAGCACAAACTGCTGAAAAAACAGCATTAGCAGAAGTACAAAAACAACAAGCTTTAACAGAACAAAAAGTACAAGTAGAACAAGCTAAGTCGCAGTTTGAAATACAAAGAATGCAAACAGAGATGCAAATAAAAGCACAATTGTTATCTCAAGAATTTGAATACAATATGCAATTGGCTCAAGTAAAAGCTGGGGCTGAGGGTAATAAAGAAAAAGATATAGAAGATCGTAAAGATCAAAGAGTTAAATTACAAGGAACTCAA
>VMHT01055723.1_pt1 | contig 15718 bp, 15 predicted proteins | sample 4693611 | NCBI WGS metagenome assembly VMHT01 (sample SAMN12280063, study PRJNA550983) | marine metagenome | isolation source: seawater sampled from same location over 5 years 0.02-0.2 micron viral filtrate | place: USA: collected off the coast of southern California halfway between the port... ... | reverse complement strand
CTTTAATTTGCTGATTGCATCTGTTGCATTTGAGATCAACTCTCTGAGAAAAATTTCATGGTCGCTGTAAAGAAACTTCTTGATAAGAGGAAAAATATTCTCTACTGCAACATTAATTTTACCATTTGCCATTTTTTTATATTTTAATTCAATTACAAAAGCTCAAAAAAAATACCAAATAAAAATAAATGACACATTGACAGAATATTTTTGTTTAAGTTTTTTTAAAAATAAATAAACAATTTGTAAATTTGTAGTAAATATATTATAAATGAATAACAAGGAAGAGAATGACAAATTTGCGATTATTTCCGCTTACATGAATTCTACCCTAGAAAATGATCACTTTCCAAAGTCCGTATTCAAGTTTTGCAAAGATAGAGGCATAAAAGAAAAAAGTTTTTACAAGTTCTTTGGATCATTAGATGGTGTAAAAGAAATGATATGGGAAACTTTCTATGACAATGCAATATCACTTTTAGAAAAAGACGATAATTTTGAGGGAGCTAGACCCAAAGAAAAGTTACTTTCCTTCTACTTTACCTTTTTTGAGGTATTGTCACTAAACAGAAGTTATGTTTTATTTGCCCTATCAGGGTCAAGAAATATGATATTCAAGATTAAACAGTTGTCTTCCCTTAAAAAAATATTTAAAACTTTTTCCGCAGAATTAATCGAAGATGGCAATTTAGAGAAACCCTCTTATTTACAACATCCGCCCAAAATATTTTCCGAAGCAGCATGGGTGCAATTGGGTTTTTTGATTAATTTTTGGATCAATGATTCCTCAGCTGATTTAGAAAAGACAGATCAAGCCATAGAGAAGTCGGTTCAAACAGCTTTTGATGTTTTTGACAATACCCCTTTGACCGCACTGGTTGATTTTGGTAAATTTTTGTGGAAGGAAAAATTTGTGGTCTATTGAAATCACTGGATTATATTCCAACTAATAAAATCGCACGAGCGGGCAATTTGGTAACTACCGGTCTTAAGTTGGGAGGAAACTACCTTAAATATTACAGTGAAAAGGTGTTTAAGGTAGAAGGCAATCGCGAGCGACTTGATGAGGAGAACGCTAAAGACATCTACAACTCACTTAAGACGCTTAAAGGAAGTGCCCTAAAAGTTGCGCAGATGCTGAGTATGGAAAAAAACCTCTTGCCTAGGGTCTATGTTGATCAGTTCAGTTTGTCTCAGTTTTCCGTCCCGCCACTTTCTTGGCCATTGGTCAAAAGAATGATAAGAAAACATTTGGGGGCTAACCCCGAATCTGTTTTTGATACGTTTACTACCCAATCTAATAATGCCGCCAGTATAGGTCAGGTACATCAGGCAACTAAAGATGGCAAAAAACTTGCTGTGAAAATTCAATATCCTGGGGTGGCAGACAGTATCAGTTCCGATTTAAGCTTTGTCAAACCCATTGCACTTAAGATGTTCAACCTTAAAGGTAAGGATACAGACAAATATTTTAAAGAGGTAGAGGATAAATTACTAGAGGAAACAGATTATGAACTGGAATTAAAACAAAGCCAGTGGATTGCCCAACAATGTGAAGCCATTCCTTTTTTGATGTTTCCAGGCTATTATCCGGAGTACTCCTCTGAAAAAATTCTCACCATGGATTGGATGGAAGGTTTGCATATATCGGAGTATGTGTTGGCTCAACCACAAGACCAAAAAATGAACCACCGTTTGGGCCAAACCCTTTGGGATTTTTATATGTTCCAAATTCATAATTTAAAAAAAGTACATGCCGACCCTCACCCGGGCAATTTTCTAATCGACGAGTCTTACAACTTGATTGCTCTAGATTTTGGATGTATTAAGGCCATACCCGATGATTTTTATCATCCCTATTTTGAGCTGGCAGATCTCAAAATTGAAGAAAATCCAATCCGTTTTAAGGAAATTTTATATGACCTGGAAATTTTGAGAACCTGTGATACGGCCGAGGAGGTGATTTATTTTACGGAATTGTTCGGTCGTTTGATCAAGATATTGACCTTGCCTTTTACACAAAAAGAATTCGATTTCGGCGATAATGTTTTTTGGGATGAGATTAACAGTTTGAGTGAGACCCTTTCCTCTGATCAGCAATTGCGAAAAATGAACGGCAATCGAGGTTCCAAACACTTTATTTACATCAACCGTACCTTTTTCGGCTTGTATAGTTTGCTTAACGACCTTAAAGCCAAAGTAGACACAGAAGCTTTCCGAAAATACTTCTAACCTAATATTTGCAATCATAAATTTAGATAATTGAAAAGACTAAATATTTTACCCCTAATGCTTTTATTGATTTACTTCAACTCCTGTTCTAAAGATGAGAACGAGTCTCAAATGGTGATTCAAAAAACTATTTTTGGTCATTTAGCAAGTAGTATGGGCTATTCTTATTTAACTTATGCATTGCAGAGAACAGATTTGGATGATGTCTTGAATGGAGCGGGAGACTACACTTTGTATGCGCCCAACAATAGCGCATTTATTAGTTTTCTAATGCGTGAAGGTTACAGTAGTTTGGATGAAGTTCCTATAGAGTCGCTAAAAAAACTTTTACTGAATCATGTTATGGTTGGTCAGTTAAGATACCGCGATTTCAAATCTGGGTATTATTCAACCGCTGCCAACAGTGATGTAGACGACCTACCCTTGTCGATTTACATTAATCAAGTTAATATGAGGGTTACGCTCAACGGCAGCTCAAGAATTGTTCAGGGTAATGTAAATGCATCAAATGGGGTTATTCATGCTGTAAATGCAGTGATTCCAATTCCATCTTTGGTGACATTTGTATTGGCAGACCCTAACCTCTACAACTTAGGGCTAGCTCTTACCAGAGATGATCTGAGTTTAGATTTTCCTACGATTTTAAGCACTGAAAATGGAAGCGTTCCTGCTCCCTTCACTGTTTTTGCCCCCAACAATATTGCTTTTGTGAATTTGTTGAATGAACTGCAAGTCGAACGATTGAGTTCTATCGATGAACCTAACCTCATTTTAACCTTAAAATATCATGTATTGGGCGAGACAAATACTTTGTCCACCGACTTGTCTGACAGTTTAACACTTAATACTTTGGGGGGTGAAATCACCGCTAATATTTCAGGTGGAGCGACTTTGACTGATGGTAATGCGAGAATGTCTAATATTATTACAGTGGACATTCAAGCCAATAACGGTGTATTGCACATTATAGATAAGGTCATCCTTCCCTTTTAATATTTTTCTAATTCAAACAAGATCAAAAAACCCCATGTCGCTTTTCCTGTCTTTGGATTTATGAATTACTGAATGTAAATTTGATTTTTAGGACGAATGGAGTGTATTTATTTTCTAAAAAATTAGCTATTAAACTTTCTTTATTTAAATTGCATTAACAGTAACCAGTTTTATGTACAATTCAAAGATTATTGGAATGGGAATGTATGTCCCGGAGAACGTAGTGACCAATGATGATTTAACAGCTATGATGGACACTTCTCATGATTGGATAGTTGAGCGAACAGGAATACATGAGCGGCGTCACATCAAAAAAGGAGATGGAAATACAACGGCAACAATGGGTGTAAAAGCAGCTAAAATTGCCATTGAACGGGCCGAAATTGACAAAAAAGATATCGATCTCATTCTCTTTGCCACCCTCAGTCCTGATTACTATTTTCCTGGCTCGGGAGTAATCGTTCAGCAACATTTGGAAATTCCTACTTGTCCTGCCATGGATATCCGCAATCAGTGTTCTGGTTTCATCTACGCACTTTCTACAGCCGATCAATTTATCAAAACGGGTATGTATAAAAATATTTTGATCATCGGTTCGGAAAATCACTCCGGTGGGTTGGACATGACTACCCGCGGAAGAGGAGTTTCGGTTATCTTTGGAGACGGAGCAGGCGCAGTGGTGCTGAGCAGAGCAGAAGATACCCACCAGGGAGTACTATCAACCCATTTGCATTCGGAAGGACAATTTGCTGAGGAGTTGGCTTTGATCGGCCCTAGTACCAACCGATGGGTTCCCGAAATCATTGAAGCCAATGATCCAATGGATATTTCTTATTATCCCAACATGAATGGACAATTGGTTTTTAAAAATGCAGTGGTTAGGTTTTCGGAGGTCATTATGGAGGGTTTACAACAAAATCAGTTGACTCCGGATCAAATCGATATGTTGATTCCTCACCAAGCAAACCTTCGTATTTCTCAGTTCATTCAAAGAAAGTTTGGTCTTTCTGACGACCAAGTTTACAATAACATCATGCGTTATGGTAATACAACAGCGGGATCCATTCCCATTGCTTTGACAGAGGCATGGGAGGAAGACAAAATCAAATCTGGAGATTTGGTTGTCTTGGCAGCCTTTGGTAGTGGATTTACATGGGGAAGCGCCTTGATCAGGTGGTAGTTTTTTTTTGACGGATCAATAACAAGCCCAAAAAGGTAAACAGCCCGTTAATGGGAAGCAATTCGTATCCTATTTGGTAACCGCCTAATGTTTGTGGTGACAAGTTACCCAACAGTACGATCAACATTACAGAGAGCATTACTACGATCCATACCCTGCGATCGTGAATTCGAAATGGTGTGAAAATACCAAAAGCAAATAGTCCCAAGAGGGGGCCATAAGTGTAAGAGGCAACTGTCAAGAGTCCATCGATCACATTGCGATCTAAGACGTACTTGAAAAGAATTACTACCACTACCAGTAAAAGACTCATGCCAATATGGGTTTGCTTTCTTATTATTTTTTGTTGACTTTCATTGCATTGATCCAGCTTAAGGAAGTCGATACAAAAGGAAGTGGTCAATGAAGTCAGAGCACTATCGGCACTGCTGTATGCGGCAGCAATCAATCCCAAAATAAAAATAATACCCACCCCTAATCCCAGTCCACCATTTAGGGCGACTTCTGGGAATAAAAGATCTGGTTTTGGACTGCCTTCCATGAGCGGTATCATTATTTGATTTTGTTCGGCATAAAGAAAGATCATCGCTCCAAGCAGCAAAAATAAAAAGGTAACAACAATCAGAACCAAACTGAAAACAAGCATGTTGGTTTGTGCAGCTTTTAGACTCCGGCAGGTCAGATTTTTTTGCATCATGTCCTGATCCAATCCTGTCATACAAATGGTAATGAACATGCCTCCAATAAATGATTTTAAGAAGTGATTTCGTGCCAAAAAATCTTCAGTCACCCAAGTACGGGTGTAGTTTTGGTATTGGACCTCTTTAAGTATGTCAGAAGGGTTCAAGTGCAGTACGTTTCCGAGGTGATAGATTGTTAAACCTACAGCTGAAAGCATTAAAAGTGTTTGCAAGGTATCAGTCCAAACAATGGTTTTGATACCTCCCTTTTGGGTGTAAACCCAAATCAAAACGATGGAAAGAATCACCGTAACCTCAAAAGGGACTCCCCAGGCATCAAAGATGAACTGTTGTAAGACAATGGCGACCAAAAAAAGGCGAAAGCTGGCCCCTAAAACCCTTGAGATAAAAAATGATATAGCTCCAACCTTGTGACTGTTGTAACCAAAACGGTTTTGAAGGTATTCGTAAATGGAGGTAAGATTTTGACGATAATAGATGGGAAGCAGAACAAAAGCCACGATAAAATAACCTACCCAATAGCCCAAAACCACCTGTAAATATGTGAATCCCGAGTCGCCCACCCAACCGGGAACTGAGATAAAAGTAACACCCGATAATGAAGCCCCTACCATTCCAAAAGCCACCAAATACCAAGGAGAGCTTCGGTTGGCGGTAAAAAATGCCTGATTGTCAGCCTGTTTACTAGTCAGGTAAGCAATTGCCATCAACAGGGTGAAATACCCCAATATCAAAATTAAAATAAAAGCAGGTTGTAACATATCAAAGTCTAAATATACAAATTCAGATCAAGAGAATTATTGTTAAATTTGTTAGATGGAATATTCCTCCAAGTTACTAGAAAATGCGGTTAATGAAATTACTCAATTACCGGGTATTGGCAAAAGAACCGCACTGCGATTGGCATTACATCTGCTCAAACAGCCCAAAGAGAACACTTCTCACTTGACTCAATCACTTAACGATTTAAGAGAACACATCAATTTTTGCTCATCCTGTCACAATTTGTCTGACGTACCCCTTTGTGAAATCTGTTCGAATCCCACTCGTGACGATACTGTGCTTTGTGTGGTGGAAGACATTAGGGATGTAATCGCCATCGAAAATACAGGTCAGTTTAATGGCTATTACCATGTTTTGGGGGGGATAATCTCTCCGATTGACGGTGTAGGCCCCCAAGATTTAAATTTGGATTCTCTCGAACAAAAAGTAAAAGCTGGTAAATTGAAAGAAATTATTTTTGCTCTGAGTGCTACCATGGAGGCGGATACTACCAATTTTTATATTTACAAAATACTGGCACCGCACGATGTTAAAACCTCGGCTATTGCCAGAGGGATTCCTGTTGGCGACGAGTTGGAATATACCGATGAGGTTACTCTGGGAAGGAGTATTCTCAAAAGAGTACCATACGAAAACTCGATAGTAAATAAATAGGGAGTTGATTTTTTCCATTGTCTAAATACCTGCATTTCCCCTTTAAATTTGGTAATTTTGTATTTTCTTAAAAAATGGGCAAACACTTTTTGAAATTACCCAAGATGGGTGAAAGCGTTGCGGAAGCTACTTTGACCAAATGGTTAAAGCAAGTCGGCGAGTCCATTGAAGCTGATGATATTGTTGTCGAAATAGCAACCGACAAGGTGGATTCGGATGTACCCAGTGAAGTCAATGGTGTATTGATCGAAAAGAAATTTGGTGAAAATGAAGTTGTTCAAGTAGGGGAGGTGATGGCAATCATCCAAACAGAAAGTGATGAACCCAATGATGCTGGCGTTGCTGATCTCAAACCACCCAAAGAGAAAGAGAAAAAAGAAATTTCCACTCCTGAGGTGAATACCTTTTCCCTTCCTGACCCTTTGCCAGAATTTGAAAGTGTGTCTAAAACCTTAGAAGATGCCAAGACGATGGTTTCGGCCGATACTTCGGCGAATAACAGTGAATTTTTCTCTCCTTTGGTCAAGAGCATTGTCAAGGCGAAAGGATTGAGTCAAGAGGAAATAAAGCGCATTAAAGGGAGTGGAAAAGACAACCGTATCACCAAAAAAGACCTATTGGCCTATTTGGCCCAGCGTGGCAGTTCGACTTCTCCTACTAAAGAAAAACCTACCACTGTCAGTCCGAGTGATTCTTCCTCGACTGAGTCAACACCAATCGCTGCAGCATCAAGTGTGACTTCTAAAGCCGATGGTGATCAAGTGATCGAAATGTCACGTACGGCAAAATTGACGGCCCATCACATGATCCGAAGCAAACAGACATCCGCCCACGTTCAATCTTTTATAGAGACTGATATAACCCATTTGTGGGATTGGAGAGAGAAAGTCAAAAATGAATTTTTGGAAAGAGAGGGTGAAAAATTGACTTTTACCCCATTATTGATCACCGCCCTAATCAAAGCTTTAAAAGATTTTCCACTTTTGAACAGTTCGCTGGAGGGAGACACGATTATCCAGAAAAGAGACATCAATATAGGAATGGCAGCTGCCATGGCCGATGGCAATTTGATTGTTCCAGTGATCAAAAATGCCGATCATCTGAATATGGTAGGTTTGGCCAAAGCAGTTAATGACTTGGCCCACCGGGCCAGAACACAACAATTGAAGCCCGAGGAAGTCCAAGGTGGGACCTTTACTTTTACCAATATTGGTAACTTTGGATCGCTGACAGGAACTCCTATTATCAATCAACCCCAAGTGGGGATTGTAGCAGTAGGTGTGATCCGAAAAATGCCAGCGGTCATCGAAACTTCTCAGGGTGATTCTATTGCCATCCGTAAAAAAATGATTATTTCTCATAGTTATGACCACCGCATCATTAATGGTGCTATGGGAGGTCAGTTCATCAAGAGTATGTCCGATTATATAGAAAATTGGGATAAAAACTTCTCTATCTAATCTTTAATTCATGAAATTACAACTTACAAGACCGCTTTGTTTTTTTGATTTGGAAACCACAGGTGTAAATGTTACCAACGATCGTATTGTTGAAATTGCAGTGTTAAAGTTACATCCTGATGGAACAAAAGAAGAGAAGGTTTGGAGAGTCAACCCCGAATGTCCCATCCCAGCACAAGTCTCTACTGTGCATGGTATTTATGATGCTGATGTAGCTGATGAACCCAATTTCAAGGCACTTTCTAAAACCATTTACAACTTTATCAAAAATTCGGATTTGGCTGGATACAATTCCGATCGTTTTGACATACCCCTTTTGGCAGAGGAAATGCTCAGGGCGGAGATCGATTTTGAAATGGCTCATTTTAAAACCGTTGACGTGCAAACCATTTTTCATAAAATGGAACAGCGAACGCTAACAGCAGCCTTAAAGTTTTACTGTAATGAGGAACTGGTCGATGCTCATTCTGCCATGGCCGATACTCAAGCCACCCACGATGTTTTGATGGCCCAATTGGAGCGATACGAAGAGCTGGAAGCAGATGTGGACTACTTAAATGTTTTTACCACCCGAAAAAAATCAGCTGATTTTGCTGGGTTTATCGTGTTCAATAAAGAAGGAGAAGAGTGCTTTTCTTTTGGCAAACACAAGGGGAAGACGGTGGAGCATATTTTGGAACAAGAGCCTGGCTACTTTGGATGGTTACTCAATGCCGATTTTCCCATGTACACCAAAAAGGTACTTACTGCCATTCGATTGAGAAAATTGAACACCTAATCTTTGTTTCAGTGAAAATCATTTGTATTGGGAGAAATTACCCTGAGCATGCAGAGGAGTTGGGCAATGAAAAACCCGAATCCCCTGTTGTATTTCTTAAGCCTGATACGGCAAAACTCCAAAGGCGTTTTCCATTTTATATCCCCTCTTTTTCGGATCAAATTCATCATGAAGTGGAGGTAGTGGTCAAAATCAATCGAATCGGCAAATACATAGAGAAAAAATTTGCTCGCAAGTATTATCAAGAGATTGGTTTGGGCATTGACTTTACGGCTCGCGATTTGCAAAAGAAATTGAAGGAGAATGGTTTGCCTTGGGAAAAAGCCAAAGCCTTTGACGGATCGGCCTTGATGGGCAATTGGTTTGACAAATCCCAATTTAAAGATTTGAATCAACTGGATTTTGAACTCGTAAAAAATGGTGCTACCATCCAAGAGGGAAATACTTCTCAAATGCTTTGGAGTATTGATGAACTGATCGCTGAGGTGTCTCAATTTTTCACCCTTAAAATCGGAGATGTAATTTTTACTGGAACACCGGCGGGAGTAGGACCCGTTACTGCCAATGATGTTTTGGAAGGATATTTGGAAGAGGAAAAGGCATTTACGGTAAAAATAAAATAGTATGAAAGCAGAATTGGTCAGTATAGGAGACGAAATCCTAATCGGACAAATCATAAACACTAATGCGGTTTTTTTGGCTAAGGAATTGAATAGGATAGGGGTTGAAATTGCTCAGATTAGCAGTATCTCTGACCAAAAAGAGATCATTGTCAATGCCTTGGACGAGGCGCGAAAAAGAGCTGACATTATTATCATGACAGGAGGACTAGGGCCTACCAAGGACGATGTTACCAAACATACCCTTTGCGAATATTTTGACGATCAATTGGTCAAGAATGACCTTGTTTTGGAACATATCGAAAATATTTTTAAGAAATACGTTACCACTCCCATTAGCAATATGAACCGAGAGCAGGCGAACTTGCCCACCAAAGCCACAATTCTTCACAACCGATTCGGTACTGCAGCTGGTTTGTGGTTTATGGACGGTGGACAAGTGTTTGTTTCCCTACCCGGTGTACCTTATGAGATGGAGGCTTTGATCAAAAACGAGGTATTGCCCAAAATTCAACAACAATTTGTTCTGCCTGCCTTGTATCACAAAACCATACTAACTTATGGTTTGGGAGAAAGTGTGATTGCTGAAAGAATCGAGAATTGGGAAAACAATCTTCCAGAGTCCATCAAGTTGGCCTATTTACCAAGTATAGGAAGGGTGCGCTTGCGCCTATCCACCAAGGGCTCAGAATTAGAGAACCTTAAAACAGAAGTAAATGCTCAGATAGAAAAGGTCATCCCTCTGATTAAAGACATTTATTTCGGAACAGAAGAGGATCAGTCCATTGAGTTTTTAATTGCCGAAAAATTAAATCAGCTGGGGAAATCACTTTCCTGTGCGGAGAGTTGTACGGGTGGAGCCATCGCCACCCGGTTTACTTCCCAGCCCAAGGCATCTACTTTCTTTAAAGGTAGTGCGGTTACCTATGCTGTTGAATCAAAAACCAAGCTGTTGGGGGTGGAAAGTAGCCTTATAGACAGCTATGGTGTGGTCAGTGAAGAAGTAGCATCGGCTATGGCTTTGGGAGCTCAAAAAATGTACCAGTCCGATTACGCTATTGCCACTACCGGAAATGCTGGGCCTTCAAAGGGAGACCAAGGACAGGAGGTCGGTACCGTTTTTATTGGTTTGGCAACGCCCCAGGGAGTAGAAAGCTTGCAATTCAAAATGGGGAATAACCGAACCCGTGTGATTCACAAAACTGTTAATCAAGCTTTTGAAATGCTCTACAGGGAGTTGTCGAGGCAGGAGGTCTAATTCTTGGGTAATTTTTTTGTAACTACTTAAAAAAGTGTAAATTTGCACCTTGTTAAAATACAACAAAACAATGTCTAGAATTTGCGACATCACGGGAAAAAGGGTAATGTTCGGAAATAATGTTTCCCATGCCATGAACAAAACGAGAAGACGTTTTGACATCAACTTGATCAAAAAACGCTTTTACATTCCCGAGGAAGATAAATGGATTAACTTAAAAATCAAAGCCTCCGTGTTGAAAACCATCAATAAAAAAGGAATTAGTGCTGTGATTAAAGAGGCTAAAGCTCAAGGCATTTTATAGAGATTAACATGGCAAAAAAAGGTAACAGAGTTCAAGTGATTTTAGAGTGTACAGAACACAAAGAGTCTGGGAAACCCGGAACCTCGCGTTATATCACTACCAAGAATAAAAAGAATACGCCCGATCGATTGGAAATTAAAAAATTCAATTCCATCCTCAAGCGTATGACCCTTCACAAAGAAATTAAGTAGTTATGGCAAAGAAATCAGTTGCAACCCTTCAGACGGGATCAAAAAAGTTGACAAAAGCCATCAAGATGGTTAAGAAAAATAATTCTAGCTCATACTCTTTCGTTGAAACCATTATCAATCCCGATCGTGCGAACGAATGGTTGAGTAAGCAATAAAATCAATTACAATTCAAAATATAAGCTACTTTTACAGTAGCTTTTTTTATTGGTAGTCCTATGAGTTTTTTAAAATCAATTTTTAGTCCAGAAAAAAAGGAGCGGTTGGATCAAGGTCTTTCGGCTTCAAAAAAATCTTTTTTTTCAAAATTGGGAACAGCAGTCGCTGGAAAATCAAAAATTGATGCTAATCTATTGGACGAATTGGAAGAGGTTCTGATCAGTTCTGATGTGGGAGTGGCTACAACACTCAGAATCATCGAAGCCTTGGAGGTAAGAGTGGCCAAAGATAAATATCTGGGAACCAATGAATTGGATAAGATTTTAAGAGAAGAAATCACTACCCTTTTACAGCAGCATAATCAGAATATGGTCAAAGACTTCGATGCGCCTTTTGATCAACAACCCCACGTAATGATGGTGGTGGGAGTGAATGGCGTTGGTAAAACCACTACCATCGGCAAACTGGCTCATCATTATAAAAGGGGCGGGAAAAAAGTCCTATTGGGTGCAGCCGATACCTTCAGAGCAGGTGCCATAGATCAATTACAAATTTGGGCGGATAGAGTAGGAGTTGATTTGGTCAAACAACAAATGGGCAGTGACCCTGCCTCAGTAGCCTTCGACAGCCTGCAGTCGGCTGTCGCTCAAAAAAGCGATTTGGTCATCATCGATACGGCGGGACGTTTACACAATAAAATCAATTTGATGAATGAATTGGCCAAGGTCAAAAAAGTAATGGACAAAGTAGTTCCTGATGCACCCCAAGAGATCTTGTTGGTTTTAGATGGTTCCACTGGACAAAACGCTTTTGAGCAAGCCAAACAGTTTACTGCCGCCACAGAAGTAACCTCATTGGCCATCACCAAACTCGATGGGACTGCCAAAGGGGGAGTGGTAATTGGTATTTCCGATCAATTTCAAATTCCTGTTCGTTTTATTGGAGTAGGGGAGGGAGTAGAGGATTTGCAATTGTTTGATGCAGAAACATTTGTGGGAAGTTTTTTCAGTTAAGTGAGTTATATGAAAGCCATAGAAAACACGCTTTTTGTGTTCGCAGTTCTTTTTGGACTTTTTGTCATTGGTCCCGAAGTGGAATCGCCCGATTTGGAAAAACCATTGTCCGAGATCCAACACGATCTGTCTGAATTAAAGGATTGGATTGACAACAAAGAAGCGACTTTTGACAATGTTAAGCCAGGTAATTCTTCACAATTAATTTTCCACGATACGATTCCTCAAAAAACAGCCTATAGTATTTTGTATTTACATGGTTTTTCTGCCAGCAGAGGAGAAGGTAATCCTGTTCATCGCAACTTAGCCAAAGCATTAAAGGCCAATCTGTATCTGCCCAGACTGAGCGATCATGGACTGATAGAAGAAGAACCCATGTTGCATTTTACAGCACAACGGTATTTGGATAGTGCCAAAGAGGCATTAGCCGTAGCCAAAAAGATAGGCGAGAAGTTAAATGTGGTATCCAGTTCTTCGGGAGGTACGCTGTCTTTAATTCTGGGAAATGATCCCCAAATTGACGCTTTACTATTGTTTGGACCCAATGTAGAAATTTACAATCCCGATGCCAAGTTGCTGACCTTACCTTGGGGACTATATATAGCCCGTATTGTTTTGGGAAGCAAATACCACATCATGAATAAAATTACAGAACTAAAACGGAACTATTGGACTACCCGCTACCGACTGGAGTGTACCTTACACTTGCAAAAGTTGGTGGAAACAGCAATGCGCCCAGAGATTTTTGAGAGGATTACCTCACCTGTTTTTATGGGATACTACTACAAAAATGAAGAAGAAAAAGATGAGGTAGTATCCGTTCCCGCTATGCTCAAAATGTTTGATCAATTGGGTACTCCAAGTGACAAAAAAGAAAAAATGGCTTTTCCAGATGCGGGAGACCATGTGATTATCTCGCATTTGAGTACCCCCAATCACTCTCAAGTCGAAAAAGCAGCCCTGAATTTTTTGGAAGAAAAATTAGGTATAGATTTAAAATAAAGTTAGTCCATTGAGAACCAAAAGTATAAAGCAAAACAAAATCAACGTTATTACCATGGGCTGTTCCAAAAACCTCTATGACTCGGAGGTTTTGATGGGGCAATTAAAAGCCAATGACAAAGACGTAGTTCATGAGGAAGAAGGCAATATTGTAGTGGTCAATACATGTGGTTTTATCGATAATGCCAAGGAGGAATCCATCAACACCATTTTGGAGCAAATCCAAAAAAAGGAAAGTGGCACCATTGACCAGTTATTTGTTACCGGCTGTTTGAGCGAACGCTACAAGCCAGATCTGGAAAAGGAAATGCCACAAGTGGATGCCTATTTTGGGACTACCGATTTGCCCCAATTGCTCAAAGCACTGGGTGCAGATTACAAATATGAATTGTTGGGAGAACGCCAAACGACTACTCCCAAAAATTACGTTTACTTTAAGGTTTCCGAAGGCTGTGACCGCCCCTGTTCTTTTTGCGCCATCCCAATGATGCGTGGTAAACACCGCTCTACTCCCATAGAGGAATTGGTGCAAAGGGCTGAAAAATTGGCCCAGAACGGAGTCAAAGAATTACTGTTAATTGCACAAGATTTGACCTATTACGGTCTGGATTTATACCAAGAAAGACGATTGGCCGACTTGCTTCGGGCTCTGGCTAAGGTGTCTGGGATAGAATGGATTCGAATGCATTACGCCTTTCCCTCAGGATTTCCCATGGATGTGATTGAAGTCATGAAAAATGAACCCAAGGTTTGTAATTATTTGGACATTCCCTTACAGCATATTTCTGATCCCATCCTCAAATCCATGCGCAGGGGAACTACTCAAAAAAAGACGACAGATTTGATTGATAATATCCGAAAAATACTACCCCAAATCGCTTTGAGAACGACACTGATTGTTGGCTATCCCGGTGAGACAGAAGCTGATTTTGAAACCCTCAAACAATGGGTCAAGAGCATGCGGTTTGAGCGTTTGGGTTGTTTTACCTATAGTCATGAAGAAAATACTCATGCCTATCAATTGGAGGACAATGTGCCACAGGAGGTTAAGCAGGATCGCGCCAATGAGATCATGAAAATACAATCCGAAATCTCTTGGGAGCAGAATCAAAAAAAGGTAGGGAAAAGCTTTCGTTGTGTGATCGATCGAAAACAAGGCGACCACTTTGTCGGCAGAACTGAAATCGACTCTCCTGATGTTGACAATGAGGTTTTGATCGATGCCAAAAAGTATTATCTAAAGTTGGGCGATTTTACGGATGTTAAAATTGTCGAAGCAACAGATTTTGATCTCTTCGGTATTCCACTAAACAACAAGGCTGTTGGAGATTAAAAAAACACTCCTATCTTTATCTTAAAATGGTCATGAAAGCGCATCACATTCCCTTCATCGAAACCGGGTATTTTTCCGACTTGATGTGCGATTACCTCAATGATAAAAAAGAATTACACCCCTTCCATAGCGGCTTACCCAGTTTTGAAAATCTTTACCAGCAGGCTTTAAAAAAAAGTAAGGCTTACTCGCCCCAGATCAGAAATACACTGTGTGATCGCCTACGAATCCAGTACAGTAGTGTGCAGATGTCCACCTCGGTGGCTGAGAATCTTCAACTGCTCGAAAACGAAAACACCTTAACAGTTACCACTGGACATCAGTTGTGTTTGATGACCGGGTCACTTTATTTTATATATAAAATTGTCAGTACCATCAAATTGAGCCGACAACTCAAAGACCGATACCCCGATTTAGATTTTGTTCCTATTTATTGGATGGCAACCGAAGATCACGATTTTGAGGAAATCAGTGCTTTTGTTTTTCAGGGTAAAAAATTTCAATGGAATACAGAGTCCGGAGGAGCGGTAGGTAAAATAAATACAAAAAGTTTGAAGCCGCTGTTGGATTTGTTCAAAAAAGAACTGGGGAACAGCATCAACGCCAATACATTAAAATCTTTGATCGAAAAAAGCTATGAGGCAGGAGGGGATTTGTCTCATGCAACTAGGATTTTTGTGCATTCCCTTTTTGAAGCATATGGATTGCTGATCATTGATGGGGATGATGCGACCTTGAAAAAACACTTTATTCCCTATCTAAAAGAAGAATTACAAGAACAAACTTGTGCTCAAAAGGTGCTTTCCCAAATCGAAACCCTCAAAAAAGTGTACAATCCTCACTATAAGCCTCAGGTCAATCCAAGAGATCTGCATTTGTTTTTTTTGGAGGAAGGTAAGCGGCACCGCCTAATCAAAGATGAGCGTGGCTATACATTGGAGGGAAAAGAAGACAGTGTGAGTGCATCAGAAATGATGGATTTGGTAGAGAAATCCCCCGAAAAATTCTCACCCAATGTATTACTTCGTACCCTTTACCAAGAAGTTATCTTACCCAATAT
>VMHT01014086.1_pt1 | contig 15723 bp, 43 predicted proteins | sample 4693611 | NCBI WGS metagenome assembly VMHT01 (sample SAMN12280063, study PRJNA550983) | marine metagenome | isolation source: seawater sampled from same location over 5 years 0.02-0.2 micron viral filtrate | place: USA: collected off the coast of southern California halfway between the port... ... | reverse complement strand
TCTATATCCTCTAATACTTTGTCCATTTGTTTTCTTAAAAATTCTATATTAACTTTATTTAAGGCCATTTCCTCAATGTGTTTATTTAGCTTATCTGTTGTTTTATATAAATCTTCAATCATCATAAACTGTTCAGAATCTGCTGGTAATGAACCTAATTGTCCTCTTGGCCATTTAATTCTAAAGTCTGTATTTTCTGTTAAATCTTTTTCCATAAGTTGTAATCTAGTATCTGCAATATTGAGTCTTTCTACAATTTGAAAATAACCCATTGTGCCAAGTGCTACAATGACGATCAACGAGGCAACTGTCTTAAATGGCATTTGCACTTTAGCTTCTTCTGATATTTGTAAAGGTTTATTCGCCATTAAATAAATCCTCTGGTGCAGTTTGTTTTTTCTTTTTCTTTTTTGGTTTTATTGTAAACATATCATCTACCCAAGCACACCACTTGTCTAATGTTCCAAATATTAAATAACAAATTTTATCTATCATATTTTAAAACCTTTTTTCCAAGATTGTACTGCCCAATAAACTGGAGTAGTGTTTAGCTGCTTTCCTGATCTTTTAGCTTTAGCCAAGATAGGACGAAACCTCGCCATAAACGATCTCTGTCTAGCTGGTATATTTTTTTTAATAGATAACTCTTTACTACCAAATCTTACAACTTGAACTCTGTTTGTTTTTCTATTTTTAACATAAACTGCAAATTTTTTAGAACCACTTGGTGTTCTAAATGGTTTATTTAATTTAACAGTTCTACCTTTATATTTAGCCATGAGAAACTAAATATCATATATTACTCACAAATAAAACCTTGAAAAGTACCACGACCATCATTTAAGAACCAAGCATTTTTATCGCCATCATAAGTTGCTATCTGTTCTCTATGGTCATTACCAAAATCCATACAATCGTACACGTCCATTGGTCTAGTAAATTCTAATCTTTCTTTGATTACTTCTCCCTCAAAACTTAACAGTAATAAGATTAAATATTTGCACATTACCTTTTAAAGAATCTTTTTCTCCACTCATGGCAAACATAAGTATCTTTTACACCTTTAGCACCCCACCTACCACAAAATGATCTTTTATTACTGTATAGACCACAGTTACCACAGGCTTCTGGCTTCATACTTTTATGAAAAGATTGAGGTAGAGAATAATCTATTATTTCTCCATTAGGGTAAAAATTACTTCGTTTGATGTCCATTTTCTATTAGCTTTCTTAAATCTTTTGCTATTTGTAAAGCCTTATTTAACTTTCTTAAAGCTATATCTCTTTGAATTTTAACTTGGTCTAATTCTTCTTTTATCTTTTCTTTTTCTAATCTTAATTTTAAGTTTATATTACTTCCTATTCTATGTTCTATTTCCATATTATCTCCCTTGTTGGTTATATTTTTTATATGTTCGTTTTTTGTGTTTATTCATAGATGACATTTTAACTCTACCACCACCTATTGAAGTTCTTTTGTGTTTCTTTTCATAGACAACAACTTGTCCAAATACATTACCTTTTTTCTTCGCCATCTATTTCTTCAGCTTTTGCATCTATGATTAATGGTAGTGGTTCAACAGTAGATGTAGTGTGTACTTTGTCCACCATGTTAAGTTCGTTTTTAGAAAGCCAGATAAGAAGTTTATCGTTACCTTTAAGTGCTTTCTCCCAGAGTTTCTTTCTTAAACTAGCTTTACCAATGTTTTTATTTTCTTTTACTAAATCGGCATATCGTCTTTGTAATGTTCTAGCAGATATTCCAACACATGAACCTATTTCTTCTTGTGTGCAGCCTATCTGACTTAATTTTGCTATAACATCTTTATCTAGTTGTTTTTTAGGTCGTCCAATAGATTGTGTTTTAATTGTGTCTTTTGTCTTAATTTTGTCGTTTTTCATATTCCTATATTTCTACCTTTTTCATAGATAATATCAATCCCATAGGTATAAGATTCCTGTCGCTAAATGTTTCTTCATCATAACTAGCAAATGTCCAAACAAACTTTCTATCTTTCTTAAATAGATAGGCATTAGTCGTCATATAAGCTGGTTTCATGGCTAAAAATTCTTTTTCCGAGCAATGCCCACTATCACCAATCACATCGCACCACTTGATAACATAGAAGTAATATTTTTTATTGGATATTGAAATGTGGCGAAATTTTGACTTCTTTTTTACCATTAGTGTTTCTTATGATTATCTGATTCTACTATTGCTTTATAAAATTCTAGTTGCACTTTTAACCTTTTATTTTCAATAGACAGAATAATCAATCTTTTTCTGACATATTTGAATATTCTTAATATTCCAATCATTTTTTATAAGATTTAATTATTCTTTTTATTTCTTTTTGACTTATATTATTAAGACCCCAAGTATAAATTTCACTCATAATTGGTGTCATATCTTCTATAATATTATCAGTCATTATTTCATTACTGATAAGTTCTTTAAGTTGTTTTTTTAATTTATCGTTCATACTAGTGTATGTGATTTTTTTAGAGATTTGTCCCAATTAATTTTCATCGTATTCTTTTATAGGCTCGTCTTTCCATTTATGCTTTTTATATTTTTTTCCATTTTTTTCTAGTATTGTGTACTGACCCCATTCTCCAACTGACTTATACCCACTATTAACACCCTTATCTTTGCTTGACCTAGTATTTAGTATATGTGTATTAGATTTGTTATTTAGTGCTTGTTGCGAAAGGTGGTTGAGAGGTGGTTGGTTAGTTTCAACATATTGATATTTGTCATAGTTTATAAGGTTAATAATCGTCACTTTTCGGCTAGGGTGGTTAGAGGTAGGATTTAGCTGGTGGGTTCTAGTGCTTATCATTTTCCTACGCACAAGCCTTTGTATGTATGTCCTCATCTCACTATAACTCATAGCAAATCTTTTAGCAGTAATTCGTAAAGGCATTATCATTTCTCCTCTTTTAACGAATATCTGATTTTCTAAAAAACGCAGAGTCTTGTCTTGGTGTGATGCAGAACTAATCATATATATCCAACAACTAGCTTGTAATAAGTTTTTAAATGTAGGGTCTTGGAATATTGACCTATAACAGATAAAATACCCAGATTTTTTTGATGCCATTACTTACTCTCTTTCTCAATCATCTCAATTAATTGCCTTTTGGAGTATCTATTTAATAGTGTTCTAATTATGTTTAATGTTTTTTTAGTTTTTTCATATTCTCTAGCTTTATTACTAGATACTACCTCAAAGTGTTCCTCTCTCATTTCAGCCATTGTTCTCTCCAAATAAATTATAAGCATCTTCCATAAGTTCTAGTTCTTTGTTTATTTTATGTAAGATTGATTGTTCAGTTCCATACTTTTCTATAAATAGATTTTTACCTAAATGAATTGAGTCTTTTCCTAATCTGTGATGAATTTCACATAAAGGAATTGTATCTTGGTGGCTTGGTCTTAAAGATAATCCTGTATGCGATCTTATATGATGAACCTCTGATGGTCTGCCACAACAGAAACAACCCATTTGGGAAATCTTATCTAATCTATCTTTATCTACTTTGGTTGCCATACTATTGCTTGTTTTCCATATTTAGTTTCTCGTCTTTTACCACTATCTTCTACCAGATTTAAAACTTGTAATTCTCTAACTCTAGCACATACACTTGATAAAGGTATCTCTAGTTCATCTGATATTTCATAATTAGTTAGTGCGTTAAGTTTTATAAGATCATAGACTTGCTCTCTTTTAGTCTTAATCTTTGGCTTGATTGTTGCTAGTGCGTCTTGGCTTGTTTTTGTATAATTTGCTGACTCGTAATCAGTATCAAATATATCTAATTGTTTTTGCATCTCGTTTTCTCTCTGTTAGGTGCTGGGTTCGGAGAGAGAGGCCAAACCCAACACAATTAAAAGTATGATATGAAAATAATAAATACTTTTTGTCATCTCTGACATCTCTCTTATAACTTAAATATTTATTTTTCATAACTAAAATTGATTCGTTTTTATAAAATTGATTTGCTAATTTCAAGATAATTCTAATTAGAGTAGTTAATAATGTTAAAAAACCTAGTAAAATAGCCATTTTTTAGCTATTTACAATGCAACCTTAATTTTATAGATTATTCGTATGTTAAACATTAACTTAAAAAAGGAGAGAGAGATGATAACATTAACTGATAAAGAAACTCTATTAGCACAAGAGTTAATAAGTACTACTGATGGAACAGATGCACATATTTGTAATTCTGAATTTATAGATATTGAAAGTCTAAAATTTAGTATTCAAACATTAAAAGGTGTATTTGGTTCTTTAGTTCAAAAGGGTCTATTAGATTATGATGATACTAATGATAATGGAGAAATATATAGATGGACAATTCCTGTTGATGCTGAAGTACAATCACAAGGTTGTAATTTGGTTTATAATAATAAACCATTTAAACCTTTTGGTAATTCTGAAGATTGGTTTTATGGCAAAGAAATTAAAATTAATACCATAGAAAAATTTTTAGACTTGTTAAATGAGTTTAATATAAAACTAGAACAACACAAAGTGAGAGCATAATGAGAATACCAGCTAACTCAACTTTTACTAAAGAAATCTCAAAACAATTTAAACAGATTTTCCACCGAGATATGACTCTTGGTGGATTAGAAGATTTACAGGAACAGTTAGATTTAATTGATTCTGTGGATACTCATTTGGTTAATCAAGTGAGTAAATTAAACAAAGGTAATGGACATGAACCCAAAAAAAATGTTTCGCCTACAAGAGCAGTTAGACAAGAGTACACACAAGGAAAAGGTGCTGTTGGAAAAATTGTTCCTTTTGAAACAAAAGAAAAAGGATTTGGCTTTTAGACTTCATCAAGTGAAGTACCATCAACCAGTTCTTTAGAGAGAGGATATATAAAGATATGAAAAAAACAATACTAACACTAGGGCTATTATGCACTCTGCTTAATGCTTGTGCTTATAAACCCATAATTGATACTGCTGGAAAGTCATCATCTAACTTTAATACTGACCAAGCAAAAGAGATAACTAACAATATCCAACATTGTGATAAGATTGCTAAAGACAATACTAACTTTATTAGCAATATTGTTTTCTGGTCGCTTAATCAAAATATGGACACAAAGTATGAGTCTATTATGAGAAAATGTTTAACAAAGAGAGGTCATAGTGTACTTAATTAAAAATTTATCTCATTTAATAGATGTTGCTATTTTAAAAGAATTACACAATAAAGATTTATTATTAGAAAAACCAATAGTATTAAATCCTCATTGTCCAGTTGTAGATAGAAATATTATTCCATCAATTAGATGTCACGGAAAAAAAAGAACCAACAGAAAAAAAGTAGGAACAAATGTAAAAAGGAGAGAGAATGAGGAAATTTAGATTTTTACAAGCATCTAAAGACAAAAGAAATTTTGTTGTAGGTTTATTGGCATCAAATTCACAAAAACCAGCAATTAACTATTTATCATCAAGAATATTTTTTGAGTTAGATAAAAGATTTAAAAGAAATGATTTTACTTATTATTGTGAAATTTCAGCAGTTCAAATAGTAAATAAAATTGTTGAAACAAAAAATAAAACAAAAACTAAAAATCTTTTAACTGGTATGTTTAGTCCAAAAGAAGAATTGAAACTACTTGTGTATGCTGAACTATATAAATTAAATAGACTTGGTTTTATTAAAATTAAAAAGGTAAAAAAATATCTTTGGGTAAAACTAACTGACAAAGGTATTGAGAATATCTTTAAATTTTTAGAACTTGATTTGGGAGATGATATGAGAGACTTTGTAGTATCAAGAGGTTATAAAGTTGTAAGCACAAGTAAAACTTTTATTGATAAACACAATTCATCTGCAAAAGGTTTTATTATTTTTAAAAAAACTAAAAAGGATATAAACTAATGCAAACTAGAAAATGTGGCGATTGTAATTTGTGTTGTAAATTACCAGAAATAAATGATTTAGAATATCATAAAAAATCTTTTAGTTGGTGTAAAAGTTGTAATTTAGAAAAAGGGAATTGCAACATTTATAAAAATAGACCAATTTCATGCAGAACTTTTGAATGTTTTTATTTACAAGACAAAACAGATTTAAAACCTATTGATGTTGGTTTCTTTGTTTTTGATGAAATACATTTAAAAATTAAATATGGTGATTTAAAAATAAGAACTATTTATTGTGAACAAAAAAAATTAAAAGATTTAATAATAAACATAAAAAAAGATGAAAAATTACATAATCTAATTAAACAATGTTATGCTTTTCATATTAGATATAATGAAAATGATAAACATATTAAAATTTATGATCCAAATAGATTTGGAGAAAGATTAGTTTTTTTTCATAAAGGTTGGACGACAAAACAATTAAATGAAGTAGAAAAAAAATCAATATTTCACAAGAGAGGAGATTATGTATAAATCTAACAAAATTAAAAAACTAGCTTATAAATGTGCAAGATGTTTTAAAGAAGATGAAGTTAAATTAGCTTGGTTTTTTTCGTCAAATTCTATGTGGGCAGATAGCCTTTTATGTAGAATATGCTTTAAAGAAGCATTTAATTCAATATCAAATAAAGAAAAATCAGAATGGGGATTTTATGAAAAAAAATAATACCATAGAAGAAATAAACACTTCTATAAATAATTTGCTAGAAGAATGGAATATTAGCAAAGATCATAATGATAAGGTTGTAACTCATATTATAGGATTGCAGCTAAAAAAAATAAGATTGGTTAATAAGATGACACAGACAAGAGTTGCTAAATCAATTTTTGTAACTTTCCAGCAGATTCAGAAATATGAGAAAGGACAGAATCTTATTAATCCAATAAACCTACTAGCTTTAACCGATTACTTTAATGTTTCGTTTGACTATTGGGTTAAACCGATACAAAATAAGAACTTAACACTATTAACAAAAAGGAGAGAAAATGGCTTTAGTAACAACAGAGCATGGATTCAAGATAGAGTTTAATCAAGAAAAACACGTTTATATTCATAATAACGAATATGTTGTGGGTATGAGTACAATTCTTGGTAAGTTAGCAAGTCCAATGTTAGAGAATTGGAAAATTGCTAATCAAGTAAAAGCAATCAAAGAAGAAATGGAAAGACAAGGTATTTCTATTGATAAGATAGAAACTATTGTAACAAACGCAAAATCTAATGCAAAAAAACAAGGAGATAATATTTTAAATATTGGCTCTATGGTGCATAAATTTTGTGAGATGTGGTTAAAGGGAGAGAAATTTACTGACCCTGAAGACCCTATTATAAAAGGTTGCTTTGAAAAGTTTAAGAGATTTTGGACAAAACATAAACTTGAAGTTATTGAGTCTGAAAAAATACTTTACTCTGAAAGAGGGTATTGTGGAACTTTAGATTTAGTAGCCAAAGATTCAGAGAATAATCTATGGTTAATAGATATAAAAACTTCTAAAGGAGTGTTTATAAACATGGTTCATCAGTTGCATGGTTATAAATTAGCATACGAAGAACAAACTGGTAAAAAGATAAATAAGATGTATTTAGTTCGACTTCCTAAAGATAGTGGAGATTTTGAAGCTAGACACATTTTATATAAAAAGGAACACTTGAAAGCATTTCTTGGTTTATTGAGTTGTCATAAATCGGAGTTATTGTTTAACGAGCAAGTACGAAAATATAATCAACTAAAACGAGGAACAAAAAATGTATCAAAAAAATAAATTTGATTTACCCTTTTGTGGTTTATCAATGCGATTATTTCCAACAGGAAATCAGAGTCCAAAATATGAGTATAGTGGAGAAGCTAGTAAGGTTAAATTTACTTGCAGCTTAACTAAAAGAAAGTATAGCCTATCACAAGTTAATGATTGGTTTTTGACTCCTGAAGTTCAAAAATATAGTAAAGCTGGATATGTTATGAAATATATGACTAAAACCCAAGAGATGAATAATCCACCTAAATATGCAAAAAGTAATTTAGAACAGATTATTTGTTTGGTTATGGTTAAGCCATATGTACCTCAACCTAATGTAGATGGCATGAAACCTATAAGTCAATCTATGCCACCTCATGCTCAACAATTTGCACCAGACCACGCACAACCAGTTGAGAAAATGTCTGATATGGATGATGAGATACCATTTTAATTATGACAAAAGAACTTATTAGCGAGATTAACCAATTAAAACGTGATCTCGCTTTTAAGAGAGAAGAACTACAAGCGATGTATATGGAACATAAACAATTAAGTAAAAAGGTAGATTCTTTAGAAAAAGAAAACCACAGTCTTAAACAACAAATAAAACAATTAGAAAAAGAAGCAGAGGAGATGTTGCAATATCCATGATTATATTTGGCAATCCAATACATAGAAAATATGTAAAAAAAATTATAATAATATTATTAATACTTGGGTCAGTATTACTAATGTCTTGTAGTAAATTAGATTTTGACCCAACAACAACTACACTAAAATATATATTAAAGGAGAAGAAATGAATATAAACGAAGAAATTATTAAATTGTATAGAGAACTTATAGATATTTATAAGAAAGAATTAGAGAAAGAAATAAAAGCAAATAAATATCTTAACGATGAAATTGATAGATTGATAGAGGGAAAATGAATTTAAGTGAACAACTATATAAGAAACTAGAAGAAGCATCAAACAAGTGGGCAGAGTGGCAAAAAAAAGTAATTATTTTAGATGAGGGAAGAAAAGCTACTTTTTCTGCGTGTGTAATCAAACATAAGAAATTAGTTAAAACTATGTCTGAAGCTGAACATGAAGCTAGAATAGACTCTGAATATGCAAAAGTTGTAGAACAGTATGCAATAGCTGAAGAAGAATTAACTAAAGCTAGATACCACTACAATAACATTGATAGGTATGTAAGTTTAAAACAATCAGAGTTAAAAAGAGATTTGACTTTGAATAGTAAAGTTTAACAAAATTCTACTAACGAGAATAGGGTAACCTCCTTATATTCATCAGTTAGTAGATAAAGTCATTAGGTAGCCTTAATGATTTGCTGGGCTGGTTTGCTCTCTCTTTCCAGCCTAGTTTAATGTCTAGTTACATCAAAATATTGTAAATCTGTATCTTCGTGGATTCCTGTATAAGAGTATTCAAAGTTAATTAAATCAACATCTCCTCGTTTTTTAATCTCTGCAATCATGTCATTAACTTTAGGAAAGTTTGGGTAAGTGTCTATAAACTTAAAATTAACAAAACTACCATATGGGTTGTTATGTGTTTCTAATTGTAATTCTAAATCTGTGATTACTGCATCAACTTTTATTTTGTCCATTCGGACATATTACTTCTTTTTGTTTCTGTTTAAAACCTTATCTGTCATTTTAGTTGAGAATGTTGCAGTAAATACAATAATAACTAAATACCAAACACTATCAGGTAAGTCATTTATAATTCTTACCCATTCTTCAAAGTTATCTCTAGTGCTTTCAAAAAAACCAGTGCTTAACATTCCGATTAGCCAGACCAATAATATCTCATCTTTAAATGACTTGTCTTGACTACGAATTTTAGCGATGTCTGTATCTTTACAGGCTTCTATTTCTGCTTGTCTAATAGTTTTAACCTTTTCAGCTTTGTGTTTAAAATGGTCAGTAGCTTTGTTTAAAACGATTTTTGTCAAAGGATTGTTTAATAAACTAAATATCATAAATAAGTATTACTTGTTAAATAAATTAATGTTGTCCAGTATAACATAAGAATTGAATAAATTAAATAAGTGAAGTTCATAGGTGCTTAATATTCCTTATTTTTTATTTTGCAATAATTCTTTCTGTAATTCGCAGTAGTGGATAATCTTATCCAAATCTTCGACTCCATTTTTTTTATCGAATCTGCAAATATACTTAATTATACAACCCTGAATAAATGATAGATTATTCTTTGAAATAAACTCGATTGGTTGGATTTTAAAGTTAGTGTAGTGGCTACCCCCTATTTGCTTGTCAGTAGCTTTCTCTGTGGCTCTCTGTGGCTTTAAACTAGACAATTTTACCTATCCAATCCCCTTTATTGTTTAAAACCATAGGAAGTAGTCTTGGAATACCATTTAAGATAACTCCACAACCTAGAATAAACCTTGTCTTAAAATTCTTGGCATAAGCAAAGGCCATAGACTTTTGATTTATTAAACAACCTACATTCATACCAAAGAATAGATTATCAGGATTAGCCCACCAAGATATTACAAACTTTGTATGATAGTGGCCTTGTACTGCTGACATACCCATAGTTTGAGATACCTTTAATACATCTGCACTTCTTCCATGTGTAAAAAAACATCTTTGGCCATTGGCCATAGTAAGAGTTAAATCATCTGTCCATTTCCATTTTTTAGTACCTAAAAAATCTCCATAATCTCTTAAAAATTCTTTACTCATTCCATGTTTCAATGCTCGTCTATAAACAAGACTAGAATGGTTACTATCTACTTCTGTAACAATCGGAAATATATCTTCTAATTCTTTTACATATTTTCTAGCCTCTGCTAATTCTTGACCAGCACTAAATAAATCTGGGTTAGAATCGTGCATAGATATTGCGTGAAAATCTAAACTATCTCCAATATTAACTATTGTATCTGGTTTAAATTCTTTTTTAATTTCTTTTAAAAATCTGATTGAGTCTTTGTGATGATATGGAATGTGCATATCAGATATAACGAGTATTCTTTTATGATTCATACAAGTATTTGTTTGTATAACTATTTAGAGAAAATGTAAAGTATTTGGGTCAGGAACACGATTGCTACTGTACCGACTCCATAAATTAACCAAGATGTAAGTTTGTCAAATTTAGAATCAATCTTATCTATATCTTCGTGCATATGTTTTAAATGATTTGTTTTTATAATTTTTATTTCTCTACTTAAACCTTTTATATGACCATACAAGGCAACAATATGCTCTCCTGTGGTTCTAGGCTTCTTGCTCATTTCTTTCTCTTTATTCTTAAATCTGTATCGTGCTTTCTTGAACCACGAAGATAGGAATTAACTCTGGCCATAGCCCAGCCAGACATTGGAATTTTTGGTCTTGAACCAGATGATAGCCAAGCACCTTGACCTCTACGATATACTTTTTTTAATGTGCCTAATGTAATGTTTTTTCTGTTCTTTGCTTTTGCTCTTAATGTTGAGATAACTCTTGCAGATAAAGGTTTTCTTCTAACAGCCATTATTTGTACCTCGCTTTAAACATTGATCTTGGTATTCTTTCTCCTCTTTTATATGCTTCTGACATAGCCTTAATAAGACTTGCTCTAGCCGATCTTTTACCACCTTTAAGACCTGATAAATACTTTTTAGGAATTTTTGTTTTCTTATCTTTAGGTACTCTACGTCTTTTCATTTTCCTACACTCCTCATAGCTTTAGTATGTGCAGAAGAAAAAGTAGCACCTTTTTTCATAGCATTAGCCATAGATCGCATATGCTTTAAACTATGATGTCTTGCGTGTGCTTTCATAGTCTTTTGTTGTCTTGGTTTAAGACCTTTTATGATTCCTGTGATTGATGCTACTTTAACCATTATCTTTTCTTTTTACCTTTTTTCTTTTTCTTCTTTTTTTTCTTCATTCCATGTCCTGTGTGATAAGGCATTATTTCCTCGCTTTCTTTTTTTTCTTTTGTTTTTTCATAATAGCTTTTTGTAAAGCCATTGGTAGTTTCTTTTGTTTTTTAGTTAGCATATTTTCTCCTAGTTTTGCATTTTACCACCAGACCATTTTGCGTCTGGTAATCCATTTTTATATGATTTGCCATCAAATGTTAAGACTTGTTTTCTATTTGAACCCTCTTGATAAGAGACGTGAACCCACCCAGACGATGGTTCTCCAGTATAAAATTCTAGGATTAATTGATCGAAGTCCACATTGTTTTGTATCCAAAGTGCTACTTCAAGATTAGAAACTCCAGCTATTTCAAAATCAGCAGCAGCAGAACCATTGGCACAAGTATGTTGTGAATTTTCTGAACTGCCTATTGCAAGACATAATTCTTTTGACCTAAATCCTGATGTAATAGTAACTGGTTTGTCAAACTTTGCTCGTACAGGCTCTAATACTTCATAACAAAGATCGCCTAGATTTTTAATCTCTCCACTACCAGCTTTATTAGTTATACCTTTTCTAGTAGCAGTTTGTGATTTCTCAAATTCTTCTAATGTAAAATGTTTTGAAAGTTGCATTTAAACCCCTATGGTTTAGTTGGAAAAGTAACAGCATTAACATCTTCAACAGTTGTTAAGCCATCTGTAATATCTCGTAAGTCTTGTCTATATGTTTTGAATCCAGCAGATAATGTTGTGCCTTTTTCTTTTGCCATGATTACTTCCCAATCACTAGCTTTTAAAAGGTTATCTCGTTTTTGTCTTAAATCTGCCATAGCACGATCAAAAGCACCATCATTCCATGCTTGTTCTTCAGCATCTCTTTGTGCTTCTTCTTCTGCTGTAAATGGAACTTGTACTCCATTAATTAAATGATGTCTTGTCATAATATCTCCTTATATTTTAGTTTAATCCAAATAGCAAGATGTCCCCACTATCTATATTTCCTGATGCAAATTTAAACCTAAACCTAGTTAATGCTGTCTGTGTATTAAAATAACCAGCTATAAAACTTTCAATTTGATAATCTCCAGCATGATTTGCAGATGTATTTCCTATAAAATGTTTTACGAACACAGATGAACTAGGATTAAAAATGTGTAAAGACCCATTTAAACTTTCATCATTAGCATTTCCAACAGTTCCATCATGTGCTAAAACTTGAAATGCTGTGCCTTGTGCCTGATCGTCTTGATTATTATAACCTAATCCAGCTTCAGTACCATTTTCATTACCATAAGTTCTAAAATGCGTTGAAGTAATAGTTTGATTATAATTAGTATTCGTTCCTGTATCTCCCTGAAAAGTAAATTGAGTTTGATCTGTTGCTGGGTGTATATTTACAAAATAAAAAATATATTCTTTATATGTACTATCAATTCCTGTTGTAAAATCTATGGTTGCTGATGATGATGCAGTTTGTTTTTGTATTAAAGTTAAACTTCCTAATGAAGATATACTGCCAAATGCTGTTGCATTTTTTACACCTCTATTATTTAATTTAACAATACTCATTAACTATCCTTAATTCCATAAAGTTTGATTGTGCCTGAATCTATTGTTCCACCAGCCATAGAAAATTGTACTCCATCAATAGCTGATGTGGTATTTCCATATCCAGCTACATACATAGTAAATTGTTTAGGGTTTCCACCATCTACTACAAATCCTGTTCCATTTGCTATAAAATGTTTTGAAAAATTTGTAGAACTAGGATTAAATAAATATAATTCTCCAGCACCACCACTATCGTTAGCATTATCAAGTATCATAAACATTTGTGGATTAGTTGATTGTGCTAAATCTTGACCTGTTTCATAACCAAGCGAAGCTGAACTGTCGTTTTCGTGATGTTCAGCTTTAAATACAGTTGTATTTTTAGTGACATTATAATTACTTCCTGTATCTGCACTAAAATTAACTCTAAAGTTTGTTCCAGCATTTGATGGGTGTATATTTATAAACTTAAATAAATAAATAGGATATGTATTGTCCAAAACAACTCCACCACTTCCATCTACAAAAGATATTGTTGAACTTGAACTAGCAGTTTGTTCTTTAATTAAAATCATTCCACCTGATGCTAATGCTCCAGCAGTTGTTATACTTGATATACTATTATTATTGTATTTAACTAATGCCATTAAGAAACTCCATAAAGTTTAAAAGTACCTGAACCTATGTTTCCTGAACTCATTTTAAATTGTACTCCATCTATTGCTGATGTGGTATTACAATAACCAGCCATATACCAAACTTGTGAAAAATCTGCTGGGTGATATTGATTACTAACTGCCAAATAATGTTTTACAAATGTGGTAGATGAGGGTGCGAAAAGGTGCATTGTGCCACTTGCACATTCGTCATTTTGATCTCCAATATCAGGTGCTAGAGGTTGATATGCTGTGCTTTGTGCTAAATCCCAATTTGTTGAATATGATAAACTTTCAGAGCCACCAGCTTCTGCATGTTGAGCAACAAAATCTGTACTTGTTTTTGTAGCATCATAATTTGTTCCACCATCTCTAAATCCTACTGTTAGATATGAATTTGAAGCTGGATGCACATTTATATATTTAAAAATATATTCATCATAGGTGCTATTAATATTAGATGTAAAAGATATTGTAGATGAATCTGACGCAGTTTGAGTTTCTAATAATGTTAAAACACCACCACTTATAGAAGCTGGTAAAGATGTTATTGCTGATAAGGAGTTGTTGTTAGCAAAGTTAAGAGCCATGTTATGCTCCCATCAATGCTTTTATCTCATCATCATCAAGACCTAAATCTTTTAGCTTTTGTTTGCCTGATGCTTTTTTTGTTTCGTCTAATTCAATTTTGTCTTTAAAATTTTGAACAGATTGTGTATGCTGTTCTTCTAAAGTATTTGCTTCAGCTTCTTCTTCAGGTGTATAATCTACTTGACCAACACCCTCTATATATTTTTGTCTTGCCATATTTAACTCCTATTTAATTCCATATAAATTTACTGTGCCTGTCATAGTACCAGCACTTGTATATAACTTAAATCCTGTATAAGCAGATTGAGAAGCATATTTAAAAGTGCTTTCTACTGTATACCATCTAGCACTATCATATAAAAATGACGATCTACAAAAACCATTTTTAAAACCTGATGAACCTGATGGATTTATTAAATCAATAATCATATTAACACCCTCTCCATCATCAGTATCTAATCCACCCTCACCATGACAATGCCATTCAGTATCTCCAGCATATCCACCTGTCAGAGTTCCATTTCCACTACTATTATTTGTGTATCTAAATCCACCATCTACTGTCCAAGTGTAGTTTGCACCTGTTAAATCAGAACTTGATGCTCTTAACCTACCACTTACTAAAGCATATTGATTGCTAATATCTGTAATCTGCACAATAATTTTATAAGCAAAATAAGTTGAATCTAAACTATCAGTGTACCAAGAACTAGCACTTGATAAAGATGATGTTGATATTTTTACCATATCGCCACCACCAGCTTCAGCAAAAGATAATTGACCTACTCCTGTTGCTCCTGAACCTGATACAGAAGCTACTTTTAAAAATCTATCTGCTGTGACATTTCCTGTTGGTAAAATTAATTTATATGATTGACCAGCAGAGTGTGCTGGTGAGGCAATTTTAACACCATGTGAATTTTGAGAACAGTTTAATTGTAAAGTTCCATCAGTTGTACCATCGCCTTTTATTTGAAGTCCTGATGCTGAGGAAGTTGATACAAAATTTGTTTTAGCTTGTGTGACAGTAGCATCAGATGGTGTTCCTATGTCTAAAGTATTTCCAAGAACAATTACAAAGTCAATAACATCTCCTGTTGCAAGGTTAGATGCAAATGTAAGTGTACTTCCTGAAACTGTAAATGAGTCTGTTGGTGCTTGAAGAATACCATTAAGTGAAACTAAAAATTGATTAACATTTTCGTAATCTGTAAAAGCAGAGCCACCATTGTTCATAGTATAACCAGCTTGACCATTAACTACACTAATTGCATCTAGTTTTACAAAGTTTCCTGTGATTGGTGTTTTGCCTATGTATGCCATATTATAA
>VMHT01056178.1_pt1 | contig 15727 bp, 9 predicted proteins | sample 4693611 | NCBI WGS metagenome assembly VMHT01 (sample SAMN12280063, study PRJNA550983) | marine metagenome | isolation source: seawater sampled from same location over 5 years 0.02-0.2 micron viral filtrate | place: USA: collected off the coast of southern California halfway between the port... ... | reverse complement strand
TAGTTCCTTTTTCTACCCAAGTACCTGTCTCGGTTGGAGCAGAAGTTCTGATTAGATATGAACCAATAGGTTTAACACTACTTGTTATTGTAGAAAGATATCTGTCAAGACATGCCTTTACAGTCTCTTTTCTATGAGCATCTGACATTAGTATAAGACCCTTGTAAGTTCCTGTCTTTGCGTTAAAGGGTGAAGAAGTTCCTCTTGCAACTGCCATCAAATCAATCTCGGTAGGGATATCCCCAGAAGGAAGAGTTGTTCTTTGATATAAATTGTAATTTGTTGTACCATCTGCTCTGGTATCTTGTAAGAAGTTTGAAACCGCAAGAGTATAACCACCGCTCGGTATTGATGTTGCTATCTTAAATGTGCCAGGATAATCGTTTGCATATATAATACCCGCAAGAGTTTCACCAAGTTCTAATTGGTCAGCATCATTAAACTCTTGTAGTCTTATTCGACTACTTACTTCGTGTTGATATAAAGGATGACGGAAATTAGAGGGTTCACTATATGTAGCATCTTGTTGATATACAATTGTATTTGTTGTTGTGATATTAAGAGCACTAGAACCATGTTCACCCACATCACCATCACGACGTGTATTAGTGAATGTCCCGATACTTAAATCGTTTGTCTGATTTGTTTTACCAAGAGAACCAAGCACTGATTCACTATAAGTTCCTGAAGCAGTTTCTAACTCTAACCCCGCAAGATATGCAAGGTAGTTGTGTTCAGCAGTTGTTATTTCCTGAACATCATTATCAGATTTATGTTTTAATGGTATTTTAGGCATTAACTAATCCTAGTTCAACTGTGTTCCTGCAGCATTAAACACTAAAGGAACAGACGCTGCCGTAGCATAGTGTGCACTACTATTACCGTCGAGTAAGTCAGCGTCTAATCCTGAACCAGAACCATCAACAGTTTTAATTGCTGTTAGTATTTGTGCTGCAGTTTGATCAGCAGTTGCACTTGCTTCTATCGCATCTAACTTATTTTTTAGGGCAGTTGTAAAGTTATTATCAGTTTGAGTAGCAACTACGAAATCAATATCCCCAGTACCATCTTGATAAGTTACTGTAATTCCAGTTTCAGTACCACCTAACATTCCACCAACTATATCTTGTACTTGTTCGGTTGATAATTGTGTATTAGTATCTGTTGATGTTATTGTTATTGTACTTTCATCTGTTCTTGAAACAGTTGATGAACCAGCACCTACAAATTTTACATCATCTGTTGTTGCTCCATCATGTCCTGCTCCTGTTAATCTTAATTTGATACCACTTGAAGATACGACTGAAGTTGAGTATGTGTTTTGAGTGTTTGTATCTGAATTCCAAGGGACATTAACAAACATCTTACCGCTTGATAATTCAACAGGATAATTTTGACCATTTTCAGAATATCCAATTTTAACAAGACCTAATGTATCAGAGGTAGCAGTTACAAGAGCAGAACTGATTGTACCAGTGCTTGAGTCTAAATCTATACCATTCCCTTCAACAAGTGATGCGAATACATTTGCGGTATCCGTAACATTAGCACCTGCCTCAATACCACTTAACTTAGTAGTATTAGCGAGAGTTTCTGTATGGAGTTCATTAATTGCACCTACAACATCTGAATCTTCACTCGTAAGCATTTGAGAAAGTGTACCTATTATGGTATTGTTTGCTGATGCGCCATTGGTGTTGATTTGAGTTATGTCGCCTTGTAATTCATTAATTGCGGCAACTAAATTAGTTCTATCAACAGTAATAGCATTATCTAAACTACTGAGTGTACCTACAGACGCTGCCGTAGCATAATATGAACCATGTTGTCCATCTAATTTATCAGCATCTAATTCTGTACCTGCACCATCAACAGTTATTAATTTAGCAAGTATTTCTGAGGCAGTTTGGTCTGCAGTCGCACTTGCTTCTATTGCATCTAACTTAGTTTTATCTCCGTCTACAAAAGCACCTTCAGATGGTTTAGGTTGCAAGGTAGATATTGTAACACCTTTAACTCCTGCGAGGTCAGTAAGTTCGGAGTCCATCAAGGCACCAGCAGCAGTTACATTAGAAGTATCCGTTACGTCCGCACTTGCTTCGATACCATTAAGTTTAGAATGGTCTGCGTCTGTAAATACATTAGAGTTGGTTGCTGCTTCTACTGCTGCTCTGATTTCTGCGTCAGTTTGATCAGCAGTAGCATTATCTTCAATACCATCTAACTTAGTACCATCTGTAGAAACATCTCTACCGTCCACAGTACCTGCTATACTTATGTTTCCGCCCATAGTGACATTCGCATTAGCAAAGGTTATTGCGGCATTACCTCCGCTTTTGATCACTGAAGAAGCACCGAGTTCTAAGTCTTGTGGAACTGAAACTCCTGTAGCAGTTGTAGCAATTCTTGAAACATTATCGTGATATAAATTTACTGCACCATTATAAGTGAAAGACGCCATATTCTCGTCAGCAGATTTCGCTTTTATATATATTGAGTCGCCCTTGATTATTGAGTTAGTGGCGTCGTGTAAAACTATTAAGTCATCGCCTGTACCAACTCGTATCTCTTTATTATCGACTACAGACAGATGTCCTGTTAAAGAAGTTATCGGTGCGGCAAGAGATATACCACTAGCATGAGTAGTTGTTATATCGAATGCATCTGAACCCGCACTAATACCTTTCGCGGAGGCATCAAAGACACCTTCTATTTCATTGATTGCTCCAACCAAATCGTTTGCGGTTGTAGTTAAGTCTGTTGCAACTAAGTTATTTGAGGTTCCTCTTATTCCAACTTCTAATTCATTTATTGCCCCAACTATAGTAGTCTTTACATTTGTAGTTAAATCCCCAGTCGCTCCTAAACCAGAAGAAACTGTATTGAAGTCTGTCACCAAAGTTGTGAAGGTATCTGTTATAACAAGTTGTGGTGTTGTTGCGTACTCTGCCATTATAGTTTCTCTATTATTGTGTTTAAGAGTTGTTTCATCTCAGAGACATCTGTCTTGAGTTGTTCGAACTCCATTTCCTTATTTATTCTATTTTTCTTTCTTTCACGCGCTGCATTAATCTCACTAGTATTTATATTCACGATTGCTCCTGTTCTTTTATCACGAGCAAGTCCTGTACCGTTTTCACACCTTACTAAATTATTATTCATTATACCGCCATAGCAATAGAACGTAAATCTTTAATTTTAGGTACACGAGAAGAGTTAGTTCCACGCATTACAATCTTTAATTGATATTGTGTAAAGGCATCAAGTTCACCTTTTACACCGCCCACAAGATATCTATACTCACGGAACCTTCTTCCGTCAGGAGCAACATCTGTTTCTGGAGATATTAATATCCAATCATTACTAAATATATCCGCTCCATCTGTACCTGTCCTATAGTATAAATCAACATGAGAGTTTTTAGGTCTAAGTGCGCCAAGAATAATTTTTAAACCAACAGAAGACTCTTCAAGAGTTTGTACTGAGGTCATATGCTTAGATAGTGACGAACCACCAAACGCATTAGTTTCTGCGACATACCCTAATGGTACATTACTACTTTCTCCTGGTACAGCACTTGCAACTTGATCATCAATCATATTACGAAATGTTATAAGTGATGTTCGTTGAGCATCTATGAGAGGAGATACGTTAGCATGTTTAGTTGTCATATCAACTTTAAAAGTTACAGACTTAGTTCCTGCTGCAAAGTTACTAGTATTTGCTTCTGCTACGGGTGACGCGATAAGTCTAGGTGTAGGGAAGAAGTTTTCTTGTCCTAACCTTATATCTGTAGAATATGTAGCAGATTTTTGATATGGAGTTTCAGCACCTGCTAATGACTTACCTGTAGTAAACTGGTAATTATATTTCAAATCTGTAGTTTGAGGAAGTAAACTTGTAAAGTACGGTATTACTCCATCCATACCTATTTGTTTATCAACAGTTAATGCCCCTCTTGCTCCACCAAATCTACCTGAGGAGGTAGCGGCACTATCCGCTTCAAAAGTAAACCCGAATCCATCTACCGCAGTAATAGTTCTTGAACCCATTATCCTTGCGGAGGGAATACCATTATAAAGTGTATTTACATCTGAGTCTAGTCCTCTGATATCAATACTATCTCCTACTAATAAACTATGATTAGGAACGAGCACAGTAACTGTTGCATCACTGTCTGCCATATATAAAGGATTTTCTAATAATGATTGTCTTTGAACAGCACCATTTTCGAATACGGCATAACCGTCTGCTACATCAAACACTGCTTTATATATTCTAAACATTAAGTCTTTCGTTTGGTCTGGTTCCCATGTAGAACCATTCTGAGACTTAAAGAGTGAACCTAAAGAAGGTTGTTTATTAATCTTTTTCTCTGTTGAACCAAGTTCGAATTGCTGTGTTTCTGCTACATACACTTCGTAATCTTTTGATTCCGCAAGAACAACTATAGCATATTCTGTATCAGGTTGTAAAAAGATAGGTTCATCAAACTCGAATGTAGTTGGTTCAGCGAGAACTGCAGCAGTAGTTTGTGATGCAGGTAAAGTAATTGCTCCTGGATTTACGAACTTAACAGCATTCGCAATAATATTTGAAGAAGAAGGAACACCATTTACTACGGGTCGTATCTGTACTTCGATAGGAATCGCTAAGTCTTTTGATTTTATAAATAAATCTATCTTAGTAGCAAACATACCATAATCTTCTGTTACGAGGAAAGTTTGTGCTAGAGGGTCTCTTCTATCAACCTGCTCTAAGTCTGTCCATATAACTGGTCTTACTTGTTCTACCCTTGTACTGACAACAGTATTTTGTTCTTCACGAAGTATACCTGAAGCAGTGTAATTACGAGCAGCACGACTTGTTGCATTCTCATCGTTATTAGAACTTATATCAAGTAATTTAAACTCACGTGTTCCTGTAGAAAATCTTAATGTATCGCTATTAGGTATAAAGAAAGAACCTTCTATTTTTCCGTTAGCATCTGATACTAATTGTGTATTCCCTAAAGGATGAACTTCAGCATATGATAGTTTTTCAGAAGAAAGTTTCTGATAGTCAGCATCTGATGACATATTTTTATATGCCCCATCTGCTTGATTAACATAAGCATCAACTGATACTCCGTCGAAGAATGGCCAAAACCTTGTTACAGGTCTTAGACCTTCTGCTTTAAATCTTACTATTCTTGGTCTTATGAACGGTATAGAAATCCTAGAAAGTTCAACAGTATCTGTTATTTCATTAATTACATATGAACCATATGAAATACGTGGAGAGTAACCTGTTGGACTATCAGGGTCTTTTACGAATTGATCATCTCCAGGAGTTTCTGATAATATATTCCCTGTCTGGTTATAAATCGCAGCACCACAATATCCTTGATGATAATATGGAGTACCTGTCATGTTTCCTGTAAATCCTCCTATCGGGATTGACATATTATTCGTGTAATATAAAGGATAACTTACGCTCAGTAGTAATGGGTCTCCGACCTCTTCTACAGCAGTTTCCTCAATAACTTTATCAGGTAATGTTATGGTATCAATCCATTCGTCTGAAGCAGGAGATAACTGTAAGTTACCTATACCTGTTAGAACCGCGAAGGGATTTACATTCTCAAAACCTGTTACTTTAAGTTGTTCTATAGCAGGAGTATGAGTATGTTTGATAAATACAGTATCACCTTTTAATATAGTATTAGATGATTTATCTGAGTCGTATCTAAGGATAACATTATCTTCAATCGTTTGTGGTTGAAGTATACCAAGTGTTGGGTCAATCGCAGCACGATACTCTGGATTTTGTACATCAGTAAATGAGCGGTCATTAAAGTTATCTACAAAGAAACCTGACTTACTACGAGGTCTTCCATCTGAGTCTAAAACGAGTAAGGATGAAGTATCTAGTTCTAATAACGATAATGAAGTAACTTCCTCTAGTTTGTTAACACGTTTTTCTAATCTACCTATATCTTTCATGGTAAATCGTTTTGCCTCAATAGGTCTTACTACAACATCTTTTGCTGTTAAACCAAATGGGTTATGTTCTACTTCAAATAGACCTAGTGTCCCTGCAGGATGGTCTGGTACTGGGGAAGTAAAACCAGAAGTACCTTGTTTCGCTTCTACTACACCCTGAGTATTAATGAAAATTTTATCTGACCTTCTTAGATGGTATTGTGCCGTAAAGGTTACTGTATCACCATTCTTAGGCATCTCACTTATAGAAGCAGAGTCCCCATCAAATTCTCCGTCTTTATCAACCGCGGAACGGAAGTCAAGAACGTCGCGTAAATTTAATATTGTTCTTTCATTTACTTTATAGTCTGGTATATTTCTATAGTCCGAGTCAGTTGAACCATAAGAGTTAACAGAGAAAAAGTCTCCATCTTCTCCGTGAATAAAGTGTTTATATTTTACATAAACATTTCCTGTTGGGGGAGTAGCACCACCATTAAGAACGAGTCTACCAAGACCATAATGACTTGAACGTTGTCCATTATCGAGAGTAAATAAACTTGATAAATCTGCACCATTTGAATCTGTTTGTAGTATTTTACTTACAGAATGTATATCTGTTGCGCCAATATTAACATAAGCAATTCCTGTAACGTCAGAAGCAGAACCATCTGATTCTACAGCACGTGCTATAACTAAATCAGTACTCAGTCTTTTACTTCTTGTAATTGGAGCAGTTTTATTTACTTTTGCATATATTGTTACTGCTTTACTTGCCGTTAAACCAGCAAAGGTTAGTGTTGTACTTCCTGCACCTGTTACAGTATAACCTGATAAAACAGCACCAGTATCGTTACGCACAACAATTATTTCTGACGTATCTGTAAAGGACTCTCCTGTAGCAGGACTTGAGTTTAATACACCTGTTACAGTAAGTGAACCGTCTGCCGCAGAAGATTGTCCTGTTATTATTCTCTGTACTTTATAATTTGGTAAAGATATTGTTTTAGGTCTTGTATGGTCTAATGGGAAAATAAGATTAGTTTTATTTGATTCTTTTATGATTGCTTTACCAAGTTCTAAAAGAGGGTCTGCGTAATTTATTGTACTTGTACCAAAAGATTTGATGTTACGCAACTGTTGTCCAGTATTCATTTTGATATCAAATAAGTATACCTTAAACTGAGTTCCTGAAGGTTCTACATATCTAACTCTTGCTGTTCCTACTGTAGAACCGCCAAAAGTAATAGCACTTCTTAAACTTATAGTATCAAAAGTATTAACATCAAGCGTGCCTTTTAAAACTTCACATATAAAATATTGCCCATACCCAACACCAGCATCCTCTGCCGCTGCTACAGATAAATCTCTTGCTTTATCAAGTTCAAGTACTGTAGCAAATTCGTTTTCTGCACGATAACCGTTTACATAAGCAAGTCCTGGAGACACCGTAATTAATGACTTAGTTTTTGCTACATTTTCTGATAGGTCTGTCGTAAACCTTTTTGCTATGTAGTTACCTGACTCTTCTTTCGTTCTTGTTGCAAGCAAGTCATTTATCTTACTATAATTATCTGTTCCTCTTACTTGATCAACAATCAGACCATCTAATACACGACAATAGTACATGAAGTTTGTTGGTGTTCCACCCGCAATTAATGCGTCAACAAGTGTCTGAGTAGTAAGTTCTAATCTAATACGATATCTATCTGCTCCGGGTGAAGTGATGTTTGGAGTTGTTCCTTGATTATCATATAAGGAATTATCATCAGTAACTGTTATAATATCTTCTAATACTTTAAACCCTACTGTTGTTGTAGGACTCTTAGAATACTTAGAAATAATTAATCCTTGAGCATTTGCTCTTACGAAGTGACCTCTTACAAAAAAATCTCCTGCGTCATTATGTATTTTACAACCAAACCCTACTGCAGGGTCATCAACTGTATTGTCAGTTTGAACCGAACCTGCTGCTGCTCCTAAAGATTCACCAGCATTAAAAGTAACTGCGCTTGCACCATTAGTACCGCCAGAAGTATTTGTATATTGAACATAAATTGTTGCAGGGTCATTACCAACAGGAGCAACATATTCTAATACACGTGCCTTCACTGTTGAAACCGCGCCAGTAAGTTCTGTACCTACTAATGCTGGTCCATCTGTTGGAGTAGTTGCTAATTTTACGAAAGGGTAAGAATTATTTATAGATGGTCCACCTGGATTTACAGCAGCACCCTCTGTAAATATATTTCTACCAAAACGTTCAACCTCTTCCTGAATGATTGTTTGCATCTGAGTGAGTTCACGCGCTTGTAACGCACGACCACTATTGAAAAGTATTCGGTGAAAATTGTCACTACTGTCAAAGTCATCTTTATAAGTTGATGAAAAGACATTCGATGTAAATGTAGTTGGCATTGCTTTTTTATCCTAAATTTGTATTACTATTTTAATGTCTTCAGTTTGGTCTGCAGAACGAGTTACTGCTGCTCTATTATCTATATATAGCACTTCTCCAGTAGATGAATGAATTTCACCTGCAGTTAAAAAGGTTGAAGCATGAGTTGTCGCCTCTCCATCACCATCTGTTTCTGTAATATTTTCACCAGCACCAAAGGTTCCATAACCTGTAGTATCATTTTGATGAAAAAATAAACTAGCACCGTCAACTTTATCAACTACTGCTTTAAATCCTCCTGAACCATCACTTACTATAGTCTTATCAACAGTAAAAGCATCATTCGCCGCTGGGGTTCCTGTAAACGTCATCTTTCTCAATGCTATAGCAGTAGATTCACCACTGTCTAATAGAACCGCAACTCCCCCATCACTATCTGCACCAACCCTTGGATTTTTAATAAGTCCAACTTGACGGAAATCGTTTCCTATAATAAAGTCTCCGCTACCTTGAGCACCTGTTGGTTTTACAGCAAACATTACTCCGCTTGCCTTTAGGTCTTGTCTTGGGTCATTACCCAAACCACCTTCAGAAGAAAAAATAGGTCTTATCTTTGCTGGTTTTGATGGTGTTCCACCCGTAGATGTTACTGTCGCGTTTATGTAATTTTTTCCTAATGGGAAAGCAGGTTTATCAGCAGAACCAGCACTATCATCAATTTCAACAAGAGTTACTTTCTGAGCAGTCAAAGTTGCTTTAACGTGTGCCCCACTACCGTCTCCTACAACTGTTAATGTTGGTGTAGTACTATATCCTGCTCCACCTGAGTCAAGAACATACCCCACTATCTGACCTCTAACTGCAGCATTTTGTACTGCGAGTTGTTCTATATCTGCTGCTTGTGAATTACCATCAGTTGCACCTTGTAGTTTTACGGGAAGAAAGTTTGCTGCCATAAATTTACTTGCATCTAACGCAGATATAGAATATAAAAATTTCCAAGCATAATCATCGCTTGTTCTAAATGTTATTCCATCAGTATTGCCAGAGGGTTGTACTGTTGAAACTTTCGCAGTACCATTGTTATTTCTTGCTTGTTGAACACAAATATAAACTTGATTGTTATCGTTCATTACATAATATGTTTGTGTAGGATATCCTACTTGAGCATCATTATACGGTGAGTATACTGTGTTCGAAGTCCAGTTGTGACGAGGAACAACAAAAGTCGCATCCGCAACTCTCATTACAGATTGAAGAGAATTTCTAAACCTTCTTGACTCTACATCACTATTTACTACGGTAGGTGCAGTATCTGTTGCATTCCAATCTTCTGACCTACCAATGCCAATAAAGTAGTTATTAGCACTACTATCGAAGTTATCCAATATTAGTTGGATATTCTCTCTTTTAAATTTATCTGTTATTATTGCCATTTTAAGTTACTGCCCCACCATATGTTGATATTAATGCCCACTCATCTCCGTCCCATACTATCATAGCACCTTCGTGTTGCTGTAGTACAAGATTATTTCCTGGTTGAAAACTTGTTGGAGTGACTGTTACTGTTCCTGAATTTTTGTTTGTTAATATTTTAGTTTGTCCTATAACCGTACCATCAGCAAGAGTTGCTGTAAAATCAGAATTGCTGTTTAATAATACTGTTGTTGTATTAAGACTTATAGCACCTGCACCTGTTAATGATTGTGACGCAAAAGAAATACTATTACTTACTACGACTGGTGGAGTAATCGTAATTACTCCTGTTCCCTTCGCTCCTAAACTAAAACCAACGTTAGTATCATCACCTGTTGCTTCTAAAACAGGATTACTACTTGATGCGGAATTAGTTATTTTAAAATGGTTTACTGCATTTGCTGTGGCAGGAACTTCTATAACTTCTGCGTTGTTAGTATCATTTATACTTGTTGTAATCTTAGGAGTAGTGATAGCAGGTGAAGTAATAGTAGGTGTTGTAAGTGTCTTATTAGTAAGTGTTTGTGTGTGAGCATTAAATGTAAACTCATCATCGCCCGCAAGTAAAGGTAATGTTACATTTCTATCTGCCGCAAGTTCTGATACTGCAACGACATACTGATGGTCTGAACTAGTATCATTTATTTGTGGTGTTGTCAAAGTTTTATTTGTAAGAGTTTCTGTCGCAGTAATAAGAGATACTGTGCCTGTAAGGTCTGGAAGAGTAATCGTTCTATCTGCAGTTGGGTCTGTAGGAACAAGAAATGTCTGATTAGTATTACCAGTGAACTGAATACCATTTGTGTCTGAGTCAAATGAAACACCTGATGAAAAAGTACCAGATGTTGCTCCTAATAAATCGTAGAGTTCCGTGAAGTTCTCATTAATCTTTTGCGCACCCGCACGGAGTGTATCACCTGTGCCGTCGTTCGCAGAACTTCCCTTATTTAACGTTTGCTTTGCCATTTATAATATCCTAATTCTTTATTCTATTTATATACTTTTTTAACTCAAATGACCAAGATTTAATAAATATTGGTCGGAATCTGAACTATAAAATACGTGTCTATCTTGGTCTAATGTCTCGAAAGTGAATTCATTTGAAAGGTCAATACTTGAATCATCAAAGGTTGGTGATGATGCAATCTGTGCCTCTCGTAAATTCCCATATTGGTCTTGTATTTGTTGTAGAGTTACACCACTCGTTCCGTCAAACGACATACTTACAATCTCTGGTCTTATCCTACTAAGTATTCCGTCTGAGTCTGTACCAACATCGTCTACAAGAGAGGTGTTGTCAATAGATGCGAATGTCGCGAACGATGCCTGACTGTGAACCGCGAATGGTGGTGGCGGTTCTATTGTTACATCAGGTGCTATTATAGAATCTAATACCGAACTTACTATTTGTATTTCTGAACCCAAAAAAGTTCCGGCAGGATGAACGAATAATTTATATGCGTCTCTCCAAGTACTTTCTCCGATACTAATCTTTATAAGTATCGCGTGTTTCTGATACAATTTATTATTAGTAATAAACTTTTGACTTTCAGAACCTATATGATCACCTACATTAAATACATTATTTTTTGTATATACGACATCAGGGTCTACACCAAAGAATGTTCTAAAGAATTGTTGTATAGAATACTTCGTTCCTTTTGACCTGAATAATGTATTAGAGTATTTTGATGCTGCACGTTTGTCTTGGAAACCTTCAAAGAAAGACTGACCCAATAATAACTCGTCTTCAATAAAAGAAAGGAGACTTAAATCAGTCTGTGTTATATCTCTACTGATAAATAATTCGTCTACTAGTCTAGAAGGTGAGTCAGATGAATTTTCAAACTCATAATATTCTTCAAGTAATGTAATTAACTTAGGATACTCTTCACGGAAAAACTCTGGTAGAATTTCCTTTACCTCATAACGAGGGAAAACAAGTTCCCTTCTATTATAATCTGTAAGAGTGTTATCCTTATTATTTGCCATTAGTTGATAACACCGTCAGCAACATTTACAATCCTAGTGAAAGACTTATCTCCATCTAATTCTATAATATCATTTCTTAGAGGTGCTATAGCACTTTGGTTTGCGGGAACAACACTTACTTTAACAAAAGAATTTGCTCCAACGACATCATCTACTTGAAGACCTACTATATTTACAATGTCTCCTGAATAATCTCCAACATTATCTACAACAACAGTTGATGATACAGTATCAAATACTTCAAGTTGATTTGTATTTAATTTATTTCTTAAAAAACAAGAATTACCATTAAACTTAAATAAAGATGAAGTAACTCTATAGTTAACATCATCAGTAGAAGCGATACCAGCAGCATATCTAAGTTTATGATTTTCTAAAACAGTGAGGGTAGGTGTGAAACGTCTTTGCATTTTTATATTTTGTCTTGAAGATAATACAGATTTACTAGTAGCATCAACAAGAGTTAATACATTTGACCTACGGAAAGATTGTCCAAACTTACCTGTATTGGTCGCGAAGTAGGATTCTATAGCAGTGTTAACATCACCTTGTATTTGATTCCTTGATAATGTTGTAAGGTTTTCACTGAACTGGAAGAAAGTAGTTACTTCAATAAAGGTTTTTATAGGGTCTTCAAATTTAACATTAAAAGAAGCAACAGACAACTCATCTGAAAGTTGTAGTATTTCGTCTTTAATTCTTTGTTGTACTGATGATTCAACATCACCATTGAAAAGAATAGACACAAATACCACGCCATATTCTGGTTCGAGCGCATCTTCTCCGCCAAAGGATTGTATGTCTGATATGAATGATGAATAGTTCTTGAGTATCAATGCAGAGTAATCCGATGCAGTAACCATTCTGTTTTGTGATGCATACTGGAAAGGTGCATTTGTACGGATACTTTCTATACTTTCTTTTGAGTTACCACCTACCGAAGAAGAAACTGTAGAAACTGTAACAGGATAGTTTACGTTTGAACCATTTATATTCAGAGTGATTGAATTACTAGGAGTAAATACTTTTGCTCCATTCGCAAGAGCACCTGCGGTAGAAAGATATTCTACTTCTATCTTAGCACCTGCGATTGGTGCTTTACCGAGAGTAACACCATTACCAAATGATAACTCAAAGAAACCATTCGGTGATTCTCTTAGTATATAGATTGTAGAGTTTTCATTTATAACACTTGCCTTTACTATATCAGAAAATGTAGTGAACACACTTGTAGATGGTGTATCATACACTCTTACGATTACACTTGATATGTCAAGATTTTTATCAGGTATTACATATGTTGTATTATTTTTTGCTGGTAGAGCAATAAAAGTTTTGAAACGTTCTATACCTTCTTTTATTAGTATATTTAATTCTCCTGAAAGGTCAGTAAAAGAAAAGTTACCGCTTCCATCATTAGTTGCTGTTATAGAATCTGTTGTTTGAAACCTATAAACTATGTCATCAACGGTTGAAGTAAATTTAAAGTTTTCGCTTATATCTATTTTACTTGGCGCGCCTGATACACCTGTTAAATTTAAGGATAAGTTTACTGCTGCTTGTGATGCGTTTCTTGAATTAGGAACATACCCTATACCTTCAGCAAGAGATACAACGGAACTTCTAAGTTGAGCAGTGCTTAAAAATGATTCATTTAATGCGAAGTTTGCGGTCAAAGCATTATAATGTGTGTTGTAAGCAAGTACATCTAATATGCTTGATAATCCAGATGCTTGAAAGTTATAACTATTAAACTCTCCGGAGTTTTCTAGTGATGCTTTAAGACTATTTTTAATCGCATTAAAATCTAGTGCTGTTGAATTAATTGTTGTTGCCATGTTATCTTAACCTTGCGAGATTTGTAGTGAACTGAACCACCTCTGAAGTACTTTTTATTTCAAATGTTATTGTTACATCAATAGTATTTTTATATCCCTCTACTGAATTTACGATAACATCAACTATTTCTGCTCTTGGTTCAAACCTTCTTATGTTAGTTACAATTTTATCTTTTATAATAGTGTCGTCGCCATAGTCTGCCAACTCAAATAAACTACTCCTTATATCAGCGCCATAGTTTGGTCTAAAAGGTTTCTCAAGTTGGTTTGTCATAATAAGATTTTTTATAGATTGCTTTACTGCTGCCGCATCAAGTTTTTTGAATACATCTCCTGTTGTAGTTTTAACAGCAAGTGTAAGGTCTATATCCTTATACCTGCGTGTTCTACTTACAGAAACTGAATTGGTTCCTAAGTCTGCGTCTTCTTGTGCAAATGCTCTTCTTGTCATACGTTTATTTATATGTTTTTGTTAAGGTTTTTTACTTATTTCTAACTATTATCTGGTGTTGTTGCGGTTTCTTCTGGTTCTTTTGGTAATATTTCAACTAATTCTTTTTTCTGGAACACTTCGTTGTTGAAAACTGTAAAGATTTTACGACCAAACTCTTTATCTGGTACATCAAAGTCTTCAGGAACTGCTGGCATAAGAATCCCTATCTGAGCAGTAAGACTTCCGTCAGCATTATAGTCATCATAATCTAAGTACATCTCATCAAACTTAAGGTGATCATTCCAAAATTCTGCTACATCAAAAGTTTTCTCAAAATCTATTTTACCATTAGTTCCTATGACTTGATAATAGACTAATCGACCAAATGCCTTTGCTGCCATTATACTACTCCCTGAATCATTAGGAAGTCTGTTATAAAGTCCTTCGCTTACAATAAGTCGAACGTCATTAAACCTATATGTGTTTCCGTTAATTAAATCCATCGCGCGTGCATGTAAGGTTAGATTACGAGCAATCTCTCTCCTTTGGTCTTCAAACTTAACGTGACGAAAAGAAGTTTTATCTCCTCTTGCCCCAAGAAACTTAGCAATAGTTATCCCTCTCGCTAACTTAGTATAAGAAGTGATTACCTGTTGTGCTTCGGGGTTATATATTAAACTCGGTGTTACTATCATTTTCTAAACTTCTTTCCTTTATTTTCAATCGAGTTACCTATAGGAGTATAACCATATTTAGAATTACTCTTTCCTTGTTCTACAGTTCTTCCTGATAAATTTCCTGGAGGTATAGGATTTATGAAACCTGAGTTTAACTTACCTTCAGCAACAAGTAGTGTTGCGACCTCACTTGGTTTACCTTTCCCTGCGTTTCTGTTTGCGGGGTTTCTGAATGCGGAACGTATCTCTGAGATATTTGGGGTACTTCTAAAGACTGCGAAAGAACCATTTCTATAGTGTTCTCTTCCCTTGAAATCTTTTCTTACATGGTCTCCAGCATCTACCTTAACAAACTGTTTAGGTTTACCTATAAGATTTAATGGTGTAGAAGTAGTCTCTACATTATCACCTCGGATTACAGCAGCAATATCAGGTGCCTCTACAGTAATATGTCCTCCTTCTGTTTCTTGAGGGAAAGATGATAACATATCGGAAACTGCTAAAATTCCTGTTACCGCATTCGCTGCTGTTTGTAATACTCCTGCTGGACCAACAAAAAATGCTCCAAGTCCTGTTGCTGCAACAGCATGGTCTGCCCGAGTAGAATAAGTTGCTATCAAAGCACTAACCGAAGTGTTTGCCTTCTGAGAATGTAGTGCCTTATCCGCAGTACCTTTAAAGGTTCCGTGGAATATTGCGGTCTCGAAATCGTCTGCATCATCTGCGTCTTTTGCGCCAGAGTAGGTTTGACCCGTAAATCTCATAAATGGTCCACCAATCATTCCTCCACCTGCACCTACTAATTTAAGTTGGTTTATGGCATGCCCATATATATTATTACCTGCTATGTCAACCCTACTATTACCTGATAGAAGTAATCCTGTCTTAGCACTCAAGTCTAAGTCTCCTTCTACCATTACATCTCTTTTACCCTTAACAGAAAGTATATC
>VMHT01182338.1_pt1 | contig 15730 bp, 12 predicted proteins | sample 4693611 | NCBI WGS metagenome assembly VMHT01 (sample SAMN12280063, study PRJNA550983) | marine metagenome | isolation source: seawater sampled from same location over 5 years 0.02-0.2 micron viral filtrate | place: USA: collected off the coast of southern California halfway between the port... ... | reverse complement strand
TTGCACCTTGAATTCCAGTGTCTCCTGTTGCACCTTGTACTCCCGTATCTCCAGTAGAGCCTTGTACTCCTGTTGCACCTTGTACTCCTAAGGCACCTGTTGCACCTTGTACTCCTGTTGCACCTTGTACTCCTAAAGCTCCTGTTGCACCTTGTACACCAGTATCTCCTGTTGCACCCTGTATACCTGTATCTCCTGTTGCACCCTGAATACCTGTGTCTCCAGTTGCACCCTGAATACCTGTGTCTCCAGTTGCGCCTTGTATTCCTTGGGCACCTGTTGCACCTTGGATGCCTGTATCTCCAGTAGAGCCTTGGATTCCTTGTGCGCCTGTTGCACCCTGAATACCTGTGTCTCCAGTAGAGCCTTGGACTCCTGTAGCACCTTGTACTCCAGTATCACCTGTAGCTCCTTGTATTCCTTGTGCTCCTGTAGCTCCTTGAATACCAGTATCACCTGTGGCTCCTTGTATTCCTTGGTCCCCTGTAGCACCTTGCACTCCTGTATCTCCTGTTGCACCTTGAATTCCTTGTGCTCCTGTGGATCCCTGTATTCCTTGTGCTCCGGTAGAACCTTGTATTCCTTGATCTCCGGTTGCCCCTTGTATGCCTGTATCTCCTGTTGCGCCCTGAATTCCGGTATCACCTGTTGCACCTTGAATCCCTTGAGCTCCTGTAGAACCCTGAATTCCTGTAGAACCTTGGATTCCTTGTGCTCCTGTAGATCCTTGTATACCCGTAGAACCTTGTATTCCGGTTGCACCTTGAATACCAGTGTCACCTGTGGCTCCTTGGATACCTGTATCGCCAGTTGCCCCTTGGATTCCTTGTGCTCCAGTAGAACCTTGTATGCCTTGATCCCCTGTTGCACCTTGAATTCCAGTGTCACCTGTTGCACCTTGAATACCAGTATCACCTGTAGCGCCCTGAATTCCTTGTGCTCCCGTAGAACCTTGAATTCCTTGGTCACCAGTAGCTCCCTGTATTCCAGTATCTCCTGTAGAACCTTGAATTCCTTGAGCACCTGTGGATCCTTGTACTCCTGTTGCCCCTTGTATTCCTGTATCTCCGGTTGCGCCCTGAATTCCAGTATCACCTGTTGCACCTTGAATCCCTTGAGCTCCAGTTGAACCTTGAATACCAGTTGAACCTTGTATCCCTTGATCTCCTGTTGCGCCCTGAATTCCTTGATCACCTGTTGCACCTTGTATTCCTTGTGCTCCTGTGGATCCCTGTATTCCTTGATCTCCTGTTGCTCCTTGAATCCCAGTGTCTCCTGTAGCTCCTTGTATTCCAGTGTCACCTGTAGAACCTTGTATTCCGGTTGCTCCTTGTATTCCTTGTGCTCCCGTAGATCCCTGTATACCTGTAGATCCTTGTATTCCTTGATCCCCTGTTGCTCCTTGTACACCAGTATCTCCTGTTGCACCCTGAATTCCTTGTGCTCCTGTGGCTCCTTGTATTCCTGTTGAACCTTGTACCCCTTGATCCCCTGTTGCTCCTTGAATTCCAGTGTCACCTGTTGCTCCTTGAATTCCTTGTACTCCAGTAGATCCTTGTATACCCGTAGAACCTTGTATTCCTTGGTCTCCTGTTGCACCTTGTATTCCTGTATCTCCAGTTGCCCCTTGTATACCAGTGTCACCCGTAGCTCCCTGAATTCCTGTATTACCTGTTGCACCTTGTACACCAGTTGCTCCTTGAACTCCTAAATCACCTGTAGAACCTTGTATTCCTGTTGCACCTTGTATTCCTGTTGCACCCTGAATACCTGTGTCTCCGGTTGCGCCTTGAATTCCTTGTGCTCCAGTAGATCCTTGAACTCCTTGATCTCCTGTTGCGCCTTGTATTCCAGTGTCTCCGGTTGCGCCTTGTATTCCAGTGTCTCCTGTTGCACCTTGTATTCCTTGGGCACCTGTTGCTCCCTGAATTCCTTGATCCCCTGTTGCGCCTTGTATACCAGTTGATCCTTGTATTCCTGTAGCACCTTGTACTCCTGTATCTCCCGTTGATCCTTGTATTCCTGTAGCACCTTGAATACCTGTGTCTCCTGTAGCCCCTTGAATTCCTTGATCACCTGTTGCTCCTTGAATTCCTTGAGCTCCTGTTGAACCTTGTATTCCGGTTGCACCTTGTATTCCAGTATTACCTGTGGCTCCTTGAACTCCAGTATCACCAGTAGATCCTTGTATACCTTGTTCTCCAGTAGCACCCTGTATTCCTTGAGCTCCTGTTGAACCTTGAATACCTGTGGCACCTTGAATACCAGTGTCTCCTGTTGCACCTTGTACACCAGTTGCACCTTGACCACCACCAGCTCCTGTTGCACCTTGGACTCCTGTTGCTCCTTGAACTCCTAAATCACCTGTAGCACCCTGTATTCCAGTGTCACCTGTTGCACCTTGAATACCAGTGTCTCCTGTTGAACCCTGAATTCCTGTTGAACCTTGTATACCTTGGTCTCCTGTTGCACCTTGAATTCCAGTATCACCTGTTGCGCCTTGAATTCCCTGATCTCCTGTTGCACCCTGTATACCCTGATCTCCCGTAGCACCTTGAATACCTGTATCACCTGTAGCTCCCTGAATACCCGTAGAACCTTGTGTTCCTTGGTCTCCTGTTGCACCTTGTATTCCCGTATCTCCTGTTGAACCTTGTACTCCTGTTGAACCTTGTACTCCTTGGTCTCCAGTAGCTCCTTGTATTCCTGTTGATCCTTGAATTCCGGTTGCACCCTGTATTCCTTGATCACCTGTTGCACCTTGTACTCCTTGGTCACCAGTAGCACCTTGAATACCTGTGTCTCCTGTAGATCCTTGAATACCTGTTGATCCTTGTACTCCTTGGTTTCCGGTTGCGCCTTGAACTCCAGTGTCACCTGTTGCTCCCTGAACTCCAGTAGCACCTTGAACTCCACCATCACCAGTTGCGCCCTGAATTCCTGTAGAACCTTGTATTCCGGTTGCACCTTGTATTCCTGTATCTCCTGTAGCACCCTGTATTCCTGTTGCACCTTGTACGCCTTGATCCCCTGTTGCTCCTGTTACACCTTGATCTCCAGTAGCACCTTGTACTCCAGTGTCACCTGTTGAACCTTGTATTCCGGTTGCACCTTGAATTCCTTGATCTCCTGTTGCGCCTTGTACTCCTGTATCTCCCGTTGAGCCCTGAATACCAGTTGCACCTTGTTCTCCTTGGTTTCCTGTTGCTCCTGTTACTCCTGTAGCTCCTTGAATACCTGTATCACCCGTAGCTCCCTGTATTCCTTGGTCTCCTGTAGCACCCTGTATTCCTTGTGCCCCCGTAGCACCCTGTATTCCTGTTGAACCTTGTACGCCTTGATCCCCTGTTGCTCCTTGTACTCCTTGATCACCTGTTGCACCTGTTACACCTGTAGATCCTTGAACTCCAGTATCTCCAGTTGCACCTTGTATTCCCTGGGCACCAGTTGCTCCTTGTTCTCCTTGGTTTCCTGTTGCTCCTGTTACACCAGTAGATCCTTGTACACCTGTTGCACCTTGATCTCCTTGATCACCAGTTGCTCCTTGAACTCCTGTTGAACCTTGCACACCTTGATCTCCTGTAGCACCCTGTACTCCAGTATCTCCTGTAGCACCTTGTTCACCTTGTATTCCTGTTGAACCTTGTATTCCTGTTGCACCCTGTATTCCTTGGTCACCTGTAGCACCTTGATCTCCTTGATTACCTGTGGCACCTGTTACACCTGTTGCACCTTGTATTCCTGTTGAACCTTGAACCCCTTGATCTCCAGTAGCTCCTTGTACTCCTGTAGCGCCTTGTACTCCAGTGTCACCTGTAGCCCCTTGTATTCCTTGTGGCCCTGTTGCACCTTGATCTCCTTGATCTCCTGTTGCTCCAGTTATACCTGTTGAACCTTGTACACCTTGATCTCCAGTTGCACCTTGTATTCCTTGATCTCCTGTTGCTCCTTGAACGCCTGTAGCTCCTTGTACTCCACCATCTCCTGTAGCTCCCTGTATTCCTGTTGCACCTTGATCTCCTTGTGCTCCTGTTGCCCCAGTTACACCTGTTGAACCTTGTACACCAATATCACCAGTTGCGCCCTGAATTCCTGTGTCTCCAGTAGCACCTTGTACTCCAGTGTCACCTGTTGCACCCTGAATACCTGTATCTCCTGTGGCCCCTTGTATTCCTTGTATTCCTGTTGCACCTTGATCTCCTTGTGCTCCTGTTGCTCCAGTTACACCTGTTGAACCTTGCACACCTTGATCTCCAGTTGCACCTTGTATCCCTTGATCTCCAGTTGCGCCTTGATCACCTTGAACTCCAGTAGAACCTTGTATTCCTGTTGAACCCTGTACACCTTGATCTCCGGTTGCACCTTGTATTCCTTGTGCTCCTGTAGCACCTTGTACTCCTATATCTCCTGTTGCACCCTGAACCCCTGTTGAACCTTGTATTCCTTGGTCTCCTGTAGCACCTTGTACTCCTTGATCACCTGTGGAACCTTGTATTCCTTGGTCTCCAGTTGCACCTTGTATTCCTTGATCACCTGTAGAACCTTGTATCCCTGTAGCTCCTTGATCTCCTTGAATACCTGTTGAACCTTGTATTCCTGTTGATCCTTGTACTCCTTGTGCCCCTGTAGCACCTTGATCACCTTGTATTCCGGTTGCGCCTTGATCACCTTGAACTCCAGTAGAGCCTTGTACTCCTTGTGCTCCTGTAGATCCTTGTATTCCGGTTGCGCCTTGATTACCTTGTATTCCTGTTGATCCTTGAATTCCCTGAATACCTGTTGAACCTTGTACTCCAGTTGCACCTTGATCACCTTGAACTCCAGTTGATCCTTGATCTCCTTGAGTTCCTGTTGCGCCTTGAACCCCCGTAGCTCCTTGAACCCCTTGATCACCGGTTGCACCTGTTGAACCTTGTACTCCTAGATCACCTGTTGCGCCTTGTATACCAGTTGATCCTTGTATTCCTGTTGCTCCTTGGTCACCTTGATTACCTGTTGCACCCGTAGAACCTTGTAGACCTTGTACACCAGTTGAACCTTGAACTCCAGTAGCTCCTTGGTTACCTTGGTCACCTGTTGCACCTGTTGCACCTGTTGCACCCGTAGCGCCTAAATTACCTTCGCCACCTCCTCCGCCGTAAGCACCAACTTTTAATGAATCTACAAATCTAACGTTATTAGCCATTATTTTTTATTATAAATATTTTAATTTTTTAACTTTTTAACTGAGTTCCAGGGTTTATATCTCCAATATTAGATATATTACCTTCAATATCCCTTGTTTTTCGTGTTCTACCGTCTCTTGTTTTAGTTACATTAACATCAAATATTTCTGAATTTGAAGTTGTTTCCATTTGTACTATAAATTTAGATTTAGAATTATATTTAGAAATTGAATTCATGTCTTTTTGTACTGTATCGGGTATAATATATCCTCTTAATCTAATATTAAAAGTACCCTTTACCAACCTATCTCTACCATTTGTCAAAGAAGTTTCGGTTGTAAAACTATCAATAAATGCTCTAAATTTAAATCTTTCAGGATTACCCCAATATGCATCTGAAGCATATTCACATGATTCAATTATTTTATTTAATTGTTCCATATAATATGTTTGAACAATTACACTATATTCTAAATTTACAAAATCTGGAACTGCTACTGCATAAAACTGTTTAGCTGGGATTTTATTTTTTATTGCTGCCCAATTATTATAAAAGTTTTTTGGGTTGTAAGCTCGTTGAAATGTACCATATAAATTAGGACTATTAGCATCTAATTTATTATAAACAGTTCTATCTTTTGTTATAGTATTTCTTTTTAAAACAATAATAGGTAACATAATAGACCCATTTTTATCTCTATAATAATTATCTTTCTGATAAGATTTCCATCTTTCAGGGGAACCATAAATTACAGGAACTTCTCTTCTTTCTCCATTTTGATAAACAAAAGGTTTAATTACTTCTTGAAAATAGTAAAATACAGCCTCATCTAAATCTTGAATACCAATTGAAAAAGGTTTTGTATTATCTTCTTTCCAAGATAATTTTTCTGATCTATTAAATGATATACCTGTTTCACTTTCATTAGAAGATAATGGAATATTAGGATTACCATATCTCTCAGAAGTAGGTCTTTGTTGATCTATACTAAGTTCTTTTTGTGTTTTTGGTATGGGTTTTCTAATAGCCATTAAAATCTTTCTTTAAAGGGTGAAATAGCAGGTTTATCTGCTGATATATAATATGTTGATACTAATATTGATAAATTAGTTCCAAATAATTGTAAATCCGGATTTAATGGGTTTGGTGTACCATCTGAGCTATTATTAGGGAAATCAGGGTTTTTACCACTCCAATATTGGTTAGCAACCGTACTCTGTACCCCATAGTAACTATCTTGATATAAGATAATATCTCCTACTTCGGGAACTACTTGTGCATCAATATTTCCATTATCTGGATATTCTGGTGATAAAGCTCTTAAATCATCTCTTAAAAAATAAAAATCAATGGATTGTTCAAATTGTATTCCTTCATCATTTTCAGGATATTCTTGAGGTTTTCTATCAATTAAACAATTAAATAAAAAAGGTCCATTATAAAATTTTTCTGATGCTGCTTCACCATATATATTAACTTTAGTTTCTTCTAATTTAAATTGATAAAATGCACATTGCTGGGTAATAACATTACCCATAACTTCTCTATTTAAGTGTCTTACCAGAGAAACATCTCTCTGTCTTGCGAACATTGCCATATTATCCTATATAAATTACTCTTGGAACTTGATCTAATTCTTTTAATACTGCATCAGCTTCTCTTACTTTTCTTTCTAATAATGAAGCACGTGAGTTTTCATCAAAATATGCTCTTAATCTTTCTAATAATGCTGTTTTTTCTGCTGTTGCTGCTCCTAATAAATCCGATTGGTTTAATGTCATTTCAGCATTAGGTATAGGTACTGTGCTATATTTACCACGTACATATCCTAAAATTTCTTTACAAATAGCTAATGTCATTTCAAATATCCATTGTCTACCTACAGAATTAATTAGTGAATATACTGGGTTTTGATATGGCATATTAGATACATTTGTAATTTTATCTTCAGCACAAATTAAACTACTTTCTAATCTTTCATCTCTTAAAATATATTCAAACCACAAATTACCACAATTACATGAACCATCTATATCTTCAGCAAAATCATCAACACCACTAACATCATAAGGTCCTGGGATAGGAAATATTCTAATTACATTATTATGCACTTCAAAACTATAATTGGATAACCTAACCATTTGATTCATTTCAATTGATTGAATAATTTGCATATCATAATTTAATGGCATCATTAAAAAGCCCATTGAACCTCCAAATCCACCCATTCCCATTAATCCTGCAGCAGCTACTCCACCAAATCCAAATCCATCAAATGGAGCTAAATATCTTGCTGATGCGGGGATTGGTTCTTGGTAAAATACTCTTTTTATTTCTATACTACTAGATATGCCTTGTTGTTTAGCCCATACTTTTAAATCATAATCTTGAACACTAGAAGTTAAAGGAACTGATCCTTTATACCAAGTAACATTTCCTCCTACACCTGCTTCTTCACCATATTGTTCTGATAGTCTAATTATAGTATCAAAGTTTGGTTGTACTATAACTTCACTTAAATCAATATTTTCATATGGTAAGCCTGTAAGATCTAAAACATTTTCTCTAATTAAATAAGCATATAGTTCATTTCCATACATTGTAATTGCTTCTTCAAAAGCAGTAAATATGGATCCTGTTTGTAATTCAACATCCATTAAAGGATATCCTAAACGTGTAGTTACAAATTTAGACACTTTTAAACAATCGATTTGAAATTCAATATCATTATTGTAAAATCCAAAAGCAGTTGCGTTTGGATTCCATAATGGGTTGCCATCATAAATTGGAATATTCATACTATACCTAGTTTTATTATAAATATGAAAAAAAAGACCTCAACATGAGGTCTAAATTCTTTTTATTAAATAATAGTACTTTATTAAAATTATACCGCACTACCCGTTAATGATAAATACCCAAGATCATTTGTCGTAAATCTGTATTGGGTTCCATTATCAGATGTTAGTACTAAACCTCCATTAAAAGAACCAGTCTGACCAGTAATATCACCACTTGCACTTATATTAGCTGATGCTGTTATATTGCCTACAATAATATTAGAACCAGTAAATGAACCTGTTAAATCTCCATCCCAAGATCCACTTCCTATACCATCAAATGAACCAGTAAATGAACCTGTTAGAATTACATCTTCAGTAGTTGTAATAGACCCAGATACATTAAGTGATCCTGTTATATCACATGAGCCTGATATTGTTAATGAACCCGTTATTGAATGTGATCCTGTAAAGTGTCTAAAATTATTATCCAGTTCTTCAATTGTTAAAGCTGATCCTTTACCTCCTGAGCCTGTTCTATAAGTTAATGCCATTTTTTATTTAATTTATTTTGTTATAAATATTAAGAAGAACCTACAAGGTACTCTATTCTAATATCCGATTTGTTTGCTTTTGCTTTAATACTATATAATGATGAAAATGATGAATAATATTGAATATCTACATACCCATCTACTACATAATCGTAATAATTACTACTTTCAAATTGTGCATTTGATAACATCATTGATTTTCCTGGATCAATTTTAAATACACCTTCATCTCCTGATCCTACATTACCCGTATTAGGTGATTGAGCATCTGGGCTGTCTTGTATTAGATATAGAGAAAGGTAATTAGTACAATCTAAATTGGTAAATCTTAAATATTTAACAGTATCTCTTACGAATGATCCTGCTATTTGAGATGCTTCATCATCTACAAATCTTAAAATTTCAACTCCAGTACCTTCCCAATGTGAAGAAATTGTATCTATTCTTCTTACTAATTGGTTTACACCTGGGATTTTAATACTATTAGTTGCTACTTCTTCATTACCATTTGGTAAAGTTATGCTTTCTCGTATAAATACTTCTAATGAACCCGTAGGAGTACATAATGATGGAGATGATCCCATAATTCTATTTTGTTATAAATATGAAATTAATTCTTACTATTATAAATATATGAACCAGAAGTAGTAATACTTACTCCTTTATCAACTGCTTCATTATAATAATCTAGTAAATCTTCAACAATCTCATTTCTATGGTTAGTAGTTAATGTAATTGCTTCTAAATTTTTAATTTTTCTAGCGGCTGTATATAAGAATTTAAACCCAGAATCTGCTTTCTTTTTAAGATCTGTTTGATGTGCATCACCACATATTATCATTTTACTTCTTAAACCAATACGTGACGTAATCATTTCCATTTGTTCATGAGTAACATTTTGTGCTTCATCAACAATAATCATTGAATCCATAAATGTTCTACCTCTCATAAATGATACAGGTACAATTTCTATTTTACCATCATTTATTAATTTTTCAATTTTAGCTTTATCATATAAAGCAAAGAAATTTTGATAAATAGGTTGAACCCAAGGATCCATTTTTTCTCTTAAATCACCAGGTAAAAATCCTATTTCTTCTTTTGATACAGTAGGTCTGGTTATTATAATTTTATCATATTGTCTTCGTAACAGACCATCTAGGGCAACATTACATGCGAGTAATGTTTTTCCACTACCTGCACCCCCTCCCAAGAGGGTAATTGTATTATCCAGGATGTGTTTTTTAGCGTCTTTTTGTTCGTCATTAAGTTGAAGTTTGAACTTAATTGGGTTTTTAGGAATTCTCTTAGGACGATAAATATCGTCCGTATGGGGTTTACTTGCCATAAATTCTTGAAATTAGGGATTACACAATAATTGAATAAAACCGGAGTAAATACGTTAAAAAACAGTAAATTATTAATATAGCTATATAGTGAGATAAATATAGTTTGTGTATAACGCATTTTATTATACATATTAAAAACATAAAAAAACCCGGCATAAAGCCGGGTTAATTTATTAAGAAAAGTTAAATATCTAATTATAGAGTATTTAAACCTGCTACGTTGATCAATCCATAAAATTCTGGACGAACCATTTTCTTAGCATATCTAGTTAATAGACCTTTTCTTGGTACGAACGTATCTGGATCGTATACAAGAGGAGTCATGATTAACGGAATGTAAGGAGCAAATACAGCACCACTTTCTAAGAACTGAGTACCTCTATATCCTAATAGGATTTGGTTACTAGTCATGTAAGGGTTTTTGTATACTTTTTGGCGGCTATTTAAAGCACCAACTTTTTGTACACCAAATGCGTAACTTGCTTTAGCAGCATCACCATCTGAATCAGCAGCAAATCCTGGAATAGATTCTAGGATAGTAGCTACAGTTGGAGAAACAACCATAAAGTTAGCACCACCACGAAGAGTTTTCTGGTGAATGATGTTGCTCAATTTTTGGATTTTAGTTCCAAGTGTTTGGAACCATTGTCCTTGAGAATTGTAAAATCCTAAATCAGATTGTACATTACCAACAATAGATTGGTTATTTACAGCAGACCATTGTTCTGTTCCAGCAGCAGCACCATCAATTAACATAGAAAGAATTTCTAAGTCAATTTCTAATGAAATGTACTCACTAAGAATAGAAGTTAATTCAGCTTCAGCATCTAATGCATGGTATGCATTTAAATCCTGTGCAAATTCTGGTGTCCATACAGCTTTAAGTTTTCTAGTTTTAGCAACAATTGCAGATGATTGCATCTGAATGTTGATTTCTGGAATAACTTGCTCTGGGCAGCATCCTGCTTCATCGTTATATGTGTTAGGAGTTGCGTTACCAGCTTCAAAATCACCTCTAGCATTATCTTGAGGTTGAAGTTGATAATTTACCCATGCATCAGCATCTCCAGCTGTAATATCAGTAGCTAAAGCTACAAAGTTAACTACAGAAGCAGAAGTGTGAGTAAATTGTGATACTTGACTACCAGCAATAGACCCATCAGATCCTGTAATTACTGCAGCAGTTAATGATCCTGTAAATAATTGGAATCCTTTTACACCTGTAAAATCACCATAAGCTAAATCTGCTTGTGCAACAGAAATTACTCGGTAATCTCCATTAGCAACTGAAGCAGAAAAGTCAGAATTATAATTAAGATCTGACCACTCAGCAGCTGCATTTCCAGCTAAAGTTACTTTTGATTCAGTATTTTGAATAGAATATCCAAAACGACCAGATCCATAAAGACCACCTGTGTTAGTGTTACCAAAAGGACCATCATCGACACCTTTGTCACCATATAATGAATCACCAGCTTGGAAAGGAGATTTACTAGATCCATATTGGAAATCTAGGAAAAATACAAGACCAGAAGGTAAATTCATTGGTTGTACTGATACAAATTCCTGTGCAGCAATTTGACCAAATACTTTACGTACTAATGGTAAAGCTACACCAGCCCACTGTCCACCAACGTTTACGCCAGTTTGTGACTGAAATGTACCACCACCACTTACACCACCACTAGTTTGTGATGATTCAACGACAAGTTGTTTTGCTTGGTTTTCAAGAATCATTCCCATGTTATTTTTCTGGGCACCATTCATTCCTTCCAATAAACCTGTCTTTTCCCATTTGCTAGCTAATCTAGCCGCGTCAGACTGTAAAGACTGGTATGGGTTCGCGCTTTCTAAAAGAGTATTTAAGCTCATTTTTTTAAGTTTTAATAGGGTTAATTAATAGTTTTTTAAATTAATCCAGCAAGTTTGCGCATACGATTGTATACATCATTGCTTTCAATAATAGGTTTCTTAGCTTCGGTTATTGTACCAGTTGCCTTAGAAGCACTACCTTGTGGTCTTACTTTAGCTTCTGTTTTTGATACTAAACCTTCGTTTAGTGTTTCAAAAATAACTTTAGCTTCTTTTACTGTTGATGCTTTGTCAAATGCTTTAAGCACTTTAACTTTTTTATCTTCAGTTAAGTTTTTAGATTTAAAAACTTTGTTTGTGTAAAGAAGTTTAGCATTTAAAAGGTTAACTTCATTCAATTCTTTTTTAAGCTCATTGATTTCATCAAGTGCTTCTTTGAATCTCATTTTTTCGGTTTCTTTTTCGACTTTAGAGTCATCTTTGTCTCCATCCTCGTTTCCAACACCTGTTTCACCTTTATCCATGTCTTTTGCTTCGTCGATTTCTACATCAACATCCACATCTTCAACATCTTCCACATCCATCATTTCTACATCCTCCTCTTCGAAGTCTTCGCCTGCTTCAATTGTTCCGTCTGCTACTAAATCTTTAATAACATCCTCAATGAATCCTTTTAAGTCATCTTCTGACATATCTTCAAGGTCAATTTCCTCGTCGTCCATGTCATCTTCCATGTCTTCTTTTTCGTCCTTCATACCATCTTTGTAGCCTTCTTCTTCGGCATCAGTTCTAGCATCTTCAGTAATTTCTTCTGATACTTCTTCTGATACTTTCATAGATTTAAGTTCTTTTTCGATGTCGTCTTTAGCGTCTTCGAATCCGTCCTTATAGCCTTCTTGTTCAGCATCTGTACGTTTGTCTTCATCCAATTCAAGTTCAGCAAGTAATTCGTCAAGGTTAATCTCGTCAAGCTCTTCTTTAGCTTCATCCATATCTTCTTTCTCTTCTTTCATATCATCTTTAGAATCCATTTCTTCATTAACGTCGTCTTCTTCTTACTTATCGTATCCTTCGTCAACGTCTTCTTTGTCCATTTCTTCTAATTTTGCAGAAAGCATAGATTTCAAATGTGGAGTAAAAGCCTCCTCAAGAGCAAGTTTAGCATTTGCGATAGCAGTTTCTTTAACAGCTTTAGCATCGGCAATTGCTTCTTTTAACAAATCATTGTTTGCCATAATCTCAAAATTTAAGTTTGTGAAATACGATTATTAGGAATCGTAATAGGGAATAATTTTATATTGGTGTCATATCTAAGTACTCATGACACATTGCGGTTATACGTATATGTAGATTAAGTAAGAATTAAAAAATAGCACAATTTCCTTTAGAACAAAGAATTTCGTGTATTACTTTATTTACATTAGTATAATCATATGTGACCACATTTTTACCTTCATTTAAAGTATGCATATAAGAACCTGGGTTAGATGGTGTTGAAACAAAATCCCAACACAGTAATTCAAAGTCATCTTGTACTTCCATTACACCACCTCTTTCTTCTAAAGAACCCATACCACGAGATGATACACCTACTGTAATACCACTTTTAATAAGTTCCTTTAATATATTACCTGATGGGGTTGGTAAGATTTCTATTTTACCCATCACATTATCTCCATCCCAAAAATAATCAGTAATTAAATGAGATACATTTTTTAAGTTTATAACAGTAGATTCTGGGTGGTCTAATTCTCCCATTGAACGTCTTTGTTCAATAAGCTCTTTATATTTATCCATTTCTCTATTCCAAAGATCTTTAGAGTAATAACGACCGTTACCATTTTTTACTTCAGCAGTAGCTAAAATACCTTCTACCATTAAATTTCCATTATCTGAATTAACGTTTTCAGTTAATTGAGAAGGGGAAATCTTAACAGTATGAGTTTCTATTAAGAGTTTTTTACTCATATTATTTAATATCTATAGTAAATACTGATAATTTATAGTTACCTACATTATCTTCTTCTTTTGAAATATTAAATCCTGCGGATTTAATGGTTTGAGCAATTTTATCTTGATTAGAAGAAGATGATACCTCTACCGAACCTTCTCCTGGTTCAATGTGTACCATATCTTTAGCTTCTCCATCACTAGATACTTTTCTTACATCTGCTATATAATTAGGTTTTAAACCATCTTTTTTAAAAGCTGCAAAAAGTTTTTTACCAGCACTTTTTTCTTTTAAACCACCGGCTGCCATTTCGTTGATAGCATAAGCAGATGTTGATTGACCTACTTTTTTAGGATCTCTTTCTCCAGCAGCACCTCTAGTTGGGTTATTTTTTTCATTCCAGCTTACAGCATCCATTTCGTCTACCATTTCAGCTTTTTTGTATTTTTTACCACACATTTTTTCATACATTTTTTCCATCTTGCCTTTTCTTTTTTCTAAAAGCTTGATTTCTTTTTGCATTGCCTTCATTTTAGACTTATCAATTAATTCTTTAAGATTATCATCTTCATTAATTGAACTTACTCTTTGAATTTTTTCATCAATATGGTTAGATAAAAATTCTAATTGAGCTTCCATTTTTGTAATATCACCTGCTTTACCAATTTCAGCTAATTTAGAATCGATTGATTCTTTTTTAGGTTTTTTAGCTTTAGCTGCTTTGATTGCTTTATCTTTAGCTGCCATATAATCATCTGAATCTACATCACCGTCACCATCATGATCTTTACCTTTAGCTTCCATAGTAGTATCTGAGTATGATACCGCTGTACCTTCATCTTCCATTTCATCCATTGGTAGTGGGGCTTCTTCTTTTTCAGCCATCATTTGTCTAATTACGTTTCCTGATTGAGCTGCTAATGAATTTGGGTTTCCTGAAGTTACTACTTGACCAAAAGATTCATTGATTGATTCTTTTACCACTTGCATTTCAGTACTACTATCTTTTAGTTTTTCACTAAAACCACTACCACCATATGTTTCACCAGTATTTTCTTGAACTTTTGGTTCTGTGTATCCAAGACCTTTAACACCAAATTGGCCTTCTTTTACATAAAATAATGGATCTTTAGCTAAGTTTTTAATAACAAGTTCTTTAGCTTCATCTAAAGTTAATTCTTGGTTATATTTAGTTTCTAACTGGACTCCTTTTAGTAATTCTTCACCATTAACATTATTAATATTTTCTACAGATGGATTATAATCATAATTATGAGAATCTACGTTTTCAATAGTTTTGTCTACTTTTTTAGCTTCAGCTTTAATTTTTTCATCTTCTTCTTTTGTATTTACTTTTTCTTCAGTATTTACGATAGGGTCTAATGTACCACCTTCAGCTAAAAAGTTTTCAAATTTAGTCCAAAATGGATCTTTAGCACTTGCCTCAATAGTATTGATTGGCTTTAAAGTTACTACTTGACCTAATTCCTCGTTGATTAATTCTTTATCTTTTTTAGGACTAAATTCCTTTGAAAGTTGTTCGAATAATTGATTTGGTGTTTGTTTCATAATTATATTATTGTAATAATGTTTCTATATCGTTAAAATAATCGTTAATCATATCTGTCCCAATTACGACAGCAAAACTTTCCGGATTATCTCTGTAATATTTTATTGTTTCTATTTTGCCTAGTTTGATTGCTTTTTTAATATTTTCAAATCTAGATTCTAATTTATCAAAAGCTTCTATACGTTCTGCATGAAATTTAGATGCTTTATCTTCGTTTTCTTTTACATTACGGTTATACATATTAAAATAGTTTTTTAACTACCATTCCTGATCCCTTTTGTACGTATGTACCATCTTTTGTTTTAGGAACTAATTTATATTTAAATTGTTTAGTATAGGCACTATCAGTAACCCCATCAGGACCTGCTTTTGGTCCAGGGCCTAAGTCTGCGCCATCACCTAATTTACCTTCACCCATAGTATAACCTAAAGAACTTACCATACCAGATGGCATTTTCATTTTATATTTACTTTTTTTTTTCTTTTTTTTAAAAGCGTAAGGGGTATTATAAGCACCAGCTGCACCAGAGGTTGAAACTTCTCCAATT
>VMHT01218027.1_pt1 | contig 15732 bp, 16 predicted proteins | sample 4693611 | NCBI WGS metagenome assembly VMHT01 (sample SAMN12280063, study PRJNA550983) | marine metagenome | isolation source: seawater sampled from same location over 5 years 0.02-0.2 micron viral filtrate | place: USA: collected off the coast of southern California halfway between the port... ... | reverse complement strand
CCTAATTTTTTATTTACTTTTTGGAAATAAATATCTTTAAGGGTTTTTAAATCAGGATAACTACCAGATGTGTAGTGTGTAGGATCACCAATATAATCGTCTAACCTAAATCCACCCAATGTGTATATTATATCCTCGTTAACTTCAAAAGTTGGAGAAAAGAATACACCTACATCTGAATAATCAAGTGGTTGTCTATCTTGTGGTGACGTTTCAACTGAAATAAATGGATCTAAGAAATTATCATCAAAACTACCACTGTCGATTCTAACTTTATCAGATACCATAGCTGAACCTACTGTATCTGGTGTAGTTAAGTGGTGGGTTTCTTCAATAGAAATTGTTTTTGTAGCTATAACATTTGTTACCCCAACAGGGTTTGGGGCTTGGTTTTGGTTACCAGTAGTATGATCTTTATTATTAGATCCTAATGATAATCTTTGTTTTAATGCTTCATAACTAGAACTTACTGTATTACCGTTGTAATTAAAAGGGGATAGTGATTGAGTAACTATAGTAGCTTTAGTTAATTTTTCTGTCCATGTTCTATATTCTTGTAGACTACCGCTAAAAGGGGCCATTAGGGTACCTGCTCTATCTTGTGAACCAACACTATACTGAGAACCACCATTAACCAATATAGCGTCATTCTCAAAATTAGTAAAAAATTGAGGGACTTCTAAACTACAAGATAATACGTATGTGTTTTTATTAAATGTAGTATTAGTTGCAAATGCTTCAATAGTATTACCTTCACTAGAACCACTATTCAGCCTAACAGATAGATTCCATACCCCACCATTAAAAATGGGCCCTAATAAACTACTAGAAATAGCTTTAATTCTGTCTGCTGAGGAATCTGCACTAGAACCCGAAGCAATATATAAATGGGCAAATGAAGCTGAGTTTATTTTGCTAGAATCTAAACTTTGAGATATTCCTATTGTTATATCAGGGTCTGAACCCTGTGAACCATCAGGAGTTATTGATAATATATCATAAGCTGTGGTACTACCATACGTTGGTAAAAATCTAGTTTGAATAGTTTTAGTAGAATTTAGAATATTACCATCTGTAAGAATAGATGTTGTAACATCTTCACTTGAAGCCATTCGGCTTTCTTTTTGGTAGCTAAATGTTCTAAAACTAGTTTTATCAACTAATGGACCACCATATTCTTTAACATGAAGTACTGATTCAGGGATACCATAACAGGCGATTAATGCTTTTAATCCACGTTCGGTACCTTTAGTTTTTAAAAGATATGATGAATTATGATATAATCTTTTCCAAATTTCTTTTGCAATGTCACCTTTTGGAATTGAACTACCATTAGAAGCAGATATCATAGTGGCGGTATCATCAGTACCAAATTGGAAGGTACCTGTACCATCGTCTCCAATTAGATATTCATATAATGAGGAGTTTGAAAATTGATCATACGCACTAATTCCTCTTGAAGTTAGTTGATTTAAAACTAAATCTTTAGATATACCATCTTTTAAACCACTGTATGCTTCGTTTAGGTCCGTAATACTATCAATGTAACCCCAGATATCGTCAAAGTGTTGAGCTATCATCTCAACAAACAAAACATATTTGTCGTTTTGTGAGTTATCTTTAATGTGAGGGGGGATAGTGTTAACTAAGTTATATTGGTTACAGGCGTCGTATTCAGAAGCACTAACCATTTGCCCACCATTATACGATCCATAATCGTCTATTGGAACACCAAACCACTGATTAACAACGGCTGAATCTGCTTTAGCATTGGTATATGGTTTTGTAACAGTAGTTTTAGGCCAAGCTAATGAAGAAGATTCATAATATAAAAATCTTTCATAACTGTCAAAATTTTGTATAAGTCTATCTTCTTTTTCTCTAAAGATATTTAAGTTTTCTTTAACAAAAGGTGTAACTAGGGCTCCTGTAACATTATTTAGGTTAGCTATTGAACTAGAATAAGATTCCAATAGTCCCATTTTGTATTTAAAGTTCTGTATTCTTTCTGTAGCCGAACTAAAATGGACAAAATTTTCAAAGTGGTATCCTGAAGGTGTATCAGTATTATCATATTCGAGGTCTAAATAAACCCCACTGCTGCTCATTAAGTTTTGTATGTTATTAAAACTTGATGTAGCTGCTCCACTATTCAATACTTGATCAAATGTTTTGTACCCACTAGGGACAGTGTAAATATTTTCGCTACTGAGGTTGAAATTAGCGGGACCTATATCTATACCAGTATCTTGTAAGCCTTTATTGTTAGATACACTTACTGTAACTTCTAAGGGGTTAATAATTTCCTCAAAAATCTCAGGGGAGACACCTTCAGAAGTATTAAATGGAAGGGGATCATATAGTTTAATAAGACCAGTGTTATTACTTTGATCTAAAACCGCCCTTAAAATTAAAACAGGGGTTCCACCAGCGAGTAAGTTTATATCTTTAATGTAAGCAGAACTTACGATATTATTATTTAATGATAAAATATCTATTTCAAAATCAGATTGGGGGGTATTATTAGGTGTTATTCTAATTTCTCTCCTAGATGGGGAAATTTCAGATATTGTAAATGGTTTAGATACTGTGGTAATTCGTCTTCTAAAGGAGAAATTTAATACATAGGTCCCATTAAGGAAACCATAATCATTTAAAACTTCTTCATAATTAATATCAATAGATGTTATTTTAGGGGTATTTTGGGTACCCCCTTCATCATTATAAGTTATATAATCCCTAAAAGAATCGTCATTAAGAAGAACGTTACCTGATGTATCAAATATAGTTAATACAATTGAGTCTTCGTCTTGCCCAAAACTTCTTCTTAGTAATTTACTAGGAATCTGTTCAAGAATGCCTCCGTCAATGGTTTCAATTGTTTGTGTATTTAATATTGCCATCTTTTATTTTATACTTTCCATGCATTGTTAGGATTTCCATAAGCCTTAGAGGATATATTAAGAACAGTAGCGTCTACCATAGCTTTCATATCTCCTTTTTTCTTAGCCGAACTACCCCCAACTCCATTTATATCAGACTTCCATTGGCTAGCGAAACGTTCACTAGCTCCATTATTTATAACTTTTTGTAGATCATCTTTAGTATTATTCTTATAAGAATTTCTATTCTCACTAAAAAACTTACCAGTATTGAGGTTAGTTTTTAACCAATTAGCTTTAAGAACTGGGTCTGTTAAGCTACCTCCGTAGAAACCTAAATATTCGCTTTCAGCGCTTTGTTCTGCTGCCTCTTCTGCTACTTCTTCTGCTTCTACCTCGAGTCTAAAGTTTTGTAATTCAGCTTTAGCATTTTCTGCTGCCAATAAGGCTTCTTCTAATTCTATAGCTTGAGCATCTACAAGATCTTGTAATGGGTTTTTATAATCATTTAAAAAATCTAAACTAGTTTGTACTATAGTGGTGTGGGAATTTTCCCCTTCTTTAGGAATATTATAAAATACTCTATTATAAAGGTTAAAAAATTCTTCAATATTAATTTCATCTTGATCAGTTGTTAATTCATTAAAATTAACATCTACACTATTTTCAAATAAGGTTCTACTATAGATAGTTTTATTAAATACTATATCACCCTCATATTTATCAGGAATTGGATTTTCCTCATCTATTATAGGGAGTGGGCGTGGGGCTTTAGCCTTTATTTTTTCACGTCTTCTAACTTTAGGGCTAAAAGTACGCTCATCAATTTTAGTATTTCCGTAAGATTTAGCCATTATGATTTAACTACTTTAAAGTAATAATTTTCGTCATACACCCTTATACCATCATTATTTTTATGTTTAAATAATAATTTATAATATCTTCCTTCTTGTAAACCATTCATATATATTTTAAAATACATACCTTCAGAATCAGCACTTAATTTAGTGCCATTATCAAATGGTATTACTGTTTCTTCAGTAGCATAATCAACTAAAGAATAGTATGATTCACTAGTAAAATAATTTACATCTAAGTAATTGGAAGTAGTAACAAATTTTCTAGTTGGATATAATTCCCTAACGTTTAATCTAAATGTAGGTTCTTCTATGGTTTTAAATTCTTCTTTATTATTTCTTAATGTAACATAACATTCTCCAGTTCTTTTAATTCTTGTATTAGCACCTGTAAGATTAACAACCCCTTCAGGCCCAACAGGTTGATATACTGAATCATCCCAAGATATATCTAAATAAGGAGGATATATAGTATGGGTATCCATAGAGAAGAAATTTAATTCTCCCTCATTTTTATCAGTAAATTCTTGTGATCCTGAACGTTTAACTATAAATCCATTATTAGGGATACCACCTTGGGTATAAGAAAATCCATTATAAGCATTGTTATAGTGCTTTAAAACAGGTTCTGTAATATCAATGCTAATGTCTAAATTATCATTAAAGCCATAGGTTCTAGTTTTTTCAAATCCATTACCTATATACCAAACTCCTCCTCCCTTAGCAGCATCAATAAAGCTACCTGTAGTACCTTCTGCGAAACTACCTGTAGACCAAGAGGTACCAAAAGTATTTGAATATGAGTCATTACTACCATCTCTATATTTCCAAGAAACACCGTTAGTGATTTGTGGGGAATTATCAAATCTTCCTGTGCCATTAACCCAAGATTCAGATAAGGGATAAATTTCTATATGTTGGTCTCCTACTAATTCTTTATGTTCTGTTTGGTATAATTTTAAACTAGCTGTAAGGATAGATGTTTGACTATTTACTTTATTAGGATCATTGATTAAATCAATTATTTGATCTGTATTAAACTGAATTAAAAATCTACTAGGGTAATGATTATTATCGGAAAAAGATTCTTTATCCCTTAAAGTTAATATTTCATCAATCCCTGTATTTAGAGATTGATTAGTAGGATGCGAATATATTGTGGCATCTTTTTCGGGGAAAATAAAATAATGTGGCATATCGTTATCTGTTTACTCTACCTATTATGTCGTTATTAGGGTATAACAATTCAAATATTGAAGGATCTACTGGGGGATAAATAATTCCTTTACGAGTAGCTGCCTCAAAATTATATTTAAATTTAGAATAATTACCTCCATATTTGTTTATGAATTCTACTCTAGTTACATTTTGAACCCCTTCAACCCCAAATAATACACTTGAAACGTCTCCAGAAATTAATGATTGATTAATTTGTAGATTATCAACATTAAAATAATTTTTAAGGGTATTGATACACCTTAATAAAGTTTGTTCGTTATTAAATCCCGGGTTAACAGTAATATCAAATTCAACCTGAAAATTAAGGACAGAAGCATCTTTAATATTAATAGAGTCAGTTAACATTCTGTATTGTTCTAAATAAGTAGCTAAGTTAATCTTAGCCGCTCGTGGGAGGGGTACTAATGCGCGATTTAAATTGTATCCTAACACATATAAATTAAGAGCATTAGGATTTGCAATACGTTTGTTGGTTTCTAAAGATATTTGATTATCTTGCGCTATATACGCTTTAGCAATATTACCAAACTGTGGTGGTAATGATAATGTTCTAAATATATAATCTTCTTTAGTTACAGTACGTTTTTGAGCCGCAAATTGAGCCATCGTATTTAAGCGTATATCCTGAGCGGAATCACCAGGTCCCCCTCCTAATGCTGGTTTAGGATTATTACATGCTAAAGAATCTTTAGCATCATTGAAAGTATTACTATCTAAACCTCCCTGTCGAGGAACTATAGTTACGTTTCCTATTCTATTAATTACATTAGCGGATGCATTTGAGTCTAAACCACCTCCTATTAAATAAGTAACAGTTAACGTAGTGTTTGAAGGGGCTTCACCATAAGCTTTAGTATATAAAAAATTTGAAGGATCATATGCCTTATCAAGTAATGATCTACCGTCACTAATTCCTAAACCTATATTATCCGGATTAGGAATAATTGTAGTATCATCGCCACCTGTAGAGCCTGCACCAAAATGGATTTCTAGTTTTTTATTAGATCTAAAACGAGTTGTAAATCTTTTAGATACTTTTTTAGTTCTTAATAAATAAGGAACTTGCCCACTAAATTGGGGTAAATCAGGATCGTAAGCATCGTTGTTTGGTACTTCTTCAAAAACAGTTTCTTGGGCTAAATAAGGAACTTCTGTCCAAGTATTACCTTCTGAATCAACAATTGATTGTATACCAATTATATCAGATTCATCTAATGATAAGGTTTTAAATCTTTCTGCTGTCCCTATTTCAAAGGTTGCTGTTTGAAGTTTAGCACTAATAGCTTTTACCGTTTTCTTTAAAAGGTAATATTCAGGTTGGGTTCCAACTAGTGAGTATACTGTTTGTTCAGTAGGATCAGCAGATGAAGAAAAAGCAAAATCTACACTGTCTTGAATGATATATCTAATACCTGACCCATTATTAGGTAGAAAATCTGAGTTTTTTTCAACTCTAAAAGCATAATCCATATCAGGTCCCCCATTAGTATTTGCTGGAACTTCTTGGAATAATTCTAAATCAACAACCGCAGGAGTAGTTACAGTAGGAATATAACCTAAATTATATGCTAGTGAGTATAAGTTTTCCCTTTCTTGAGCATATTGTAAAAATACTTCTTGTATCTGTGAGTCTGTATAAAATGAAAGTACATCACCTACGTAAGATGCCATTTCAATAAACATAGTTCCAGGGCTACCTTCTGTAAAATCATTTAATAGATCGGGGTAATATATCTCTGCCATATTGATTAAAGCGTTTTTAAAATCGCTAAAATCTTTGTCTAAATATCTTACAGGTTTTCTATTATTATTAGTTGCTGAGTAAGTGGCCATTAGTTTGTATTTTCAAAGTTATCATTAGTAAAACTTAGACTTACAGAGTCTTCTTCATCATTATTAACTAAACTGTAGTTGACAGTAACGTATAAAATATGGCCTTGAATAGGATCTTGTAGTCCATTGCCATCTCTTAATGCTATATTTTTAATTTTTATTTCAGGAACATATTGTTCAACTTGAGGCATAACTATAGATCTTAATTCTTCCCCAGCAATAGGAGTATTTTGTTGAAAAAGTCTATTTTTTAAACCAGCCCCAAAATTAGGATGGTGTAATCTTTCACCCGGAGAAGTTAAAAGAACATTAATTAATTTTGATTTAGCATGGTCTCTAGTAACATAATCTAAATCAAATATTTTCTTTTTATTAAAAGGTAAACGTATCCCTACCGCGACCTTTTCATCAATGTCGACAGGATCTATTTTAATAGGTTTACGTATTTTAATAGCCATTAGGGTCTATAATCTTTTTTTCTATCTATAGCAGACATAATTTCACTATAATCTTTATTTATAAATTGATTTACAGGGTCGTTAGCCGCAAATGTTTGTTCAGCAGTAGGTGTTAAAGCTGTTTCAGATAAAAGTGAATTAAGAGTATCATTGCCCGTATTAAAATTAGGTGGTGGCATTTGAGACCTTAATTTTGATCTAAAATCTTCAATTTCTTGAGGATTTGATTGAGATTCAACCACACGTTGTTGGGGTTGAGTAGTTAATTCTTCTCTTAGTAGTGCTATTTCACGCCTTAAAGCATAATCTATTTCCTCACGCACAACTTTTCTAATTATTTTTTCAAATGAACTTAATTTCATCACTATTAGTTTTTAATAAATATTAAATATTTTAGTCTATTGGTTCTTCTATTATACCAGCTTCACGTAATTCTGAACCAGGTCCTTCGTCTCTAACCTCGTAATATATTTTTCGTGTTGGGAGTATTAATTTCTCTACAACATCATTTAAATTATCTGAATTAGATAGGTAAGTTTGTAGTGTAGTACCTGCTAAAGGTGTGTTGGAGTTTTCATCTCCTGTGGTAGTATCTTGGATTAGATTACTTGATAGGAGGAAGTCTCCAAATATGTTATTTAGTTGGTCTAGAATTAATTGTAATTGATCAATAGTTTTTTGTATATTATCAATACCCATATTTAATGGGTTTAATAGAGTTTCGATTTCTCTATCAAAATATTTTTTAGTAGGGGTTAAAGTTTTTAAAGCGTTATCAAATTTATCTATACTGTTTTTAACAAAATCTTTAATATCACTTGCTTTATTAATTACAGTACCACTTACTACAGGAGTAACCTGAGTAGCTAATACCCCATCTATCAGTAAAGGAAGTTCTCTTAAAACAGGAATCAATTTACCTAGAATGCCTTCAGGTCCTATAAAATTATTAAGTTTATCAAATTTTTCATTAATTCCTAAAAGTTTATCTTTAGTAGAAACTAATTCTTTTTTAGTTCTTTCTAGTTTATTTATAGTTTTTTTTAAAGTATCTTTAGATTTTTTATAAATGTTTTGGGCTTGTTCTGCAGATTCAATACTATTTGGATTTAAACTAGATAGTTTAGATTTTAGATCTTGAGGTGAAGGAACTTTAAAATCCGAGTTTTCTTGAGCTCTTTTTTTAGCTGTTGCTAGGATTTGGTCTTTAGAATCAGATAATGCAAAAGAAGCACGATTTATTGTACTATTTAATATACTATTAATCATTTTATGAATACTTTTTTACTATCTATATCATCAAGTCTGACTTTAATTTTAGCTAAATCTTTTAAAAGTACTTGAGGTAACGTTATATTAGTAGGCCCAGGTCCCATTAAACCAGAGGTTTGGGGGAATTGTACTTTAAAAAACATTTCTAATGATCCTATTAGATCTTTTAATAATTGTTTTAATTCTTTGCTTCTAACTGCGGGAATATTAACATCTTCATTATTCTCAATAGGACCTATAAATATTTTAGAACCATTTATAAATACATCTTGTCTACTATTAACATGAAATTCACCTTCTGTTTTAAATACAAATAGGTTTTTGGCTGAAAAGATGCTATCATTACGACCATTAAATACCAATCGATCGCTATCGATTAATATTTGTTTACCTACAAATTCATTTTCGGGTATAAAATTAGCCATTTTAAGTTACGTTATATTCTAAGGTTCTGTGGTCGGGAACTCTATCTATACCTATTTCCCTAGCATATGTTCCTTTTTTAAAATTAACTTTACCAACGTATTGGTTTTCTAAAGCAGATTTTAATGGATTATTTTTACATGCTATAGTTTTATTAGATTTATTTTTACCTTCATGGTAGCTAATATGAATCCATGATCCTGAACCTCTTTCGGGGAATTCCCATATTAGTTGATTATGGGGGATATTATTACTAACTATAAAATTAAAAACTTCATATGTAAAAGTTCCTGGAACTACAATATCAACAGCTCTCCCTAATCTATGTTCTGAGTTTTGAGAACCTCCTACAGCTTTATTTAATTCTCTAACTCTTAATCCTGAAGTTATAACTAAATTAGGGTATTGTTGTTTTATAGGGTCAAGGCAGTTAATAGTTAGAGTTTCTAAATTAAGCATTATATTACGTGCATTATAAGGAGTTCCGTCATTCTTATCTGCCCCTGGGTAGTTGAGTATATTTTGTTCTTTAGCGGTTTGACTTTTAATTAAAGTAGATAATTTAAAGCCCATATTACCTAATGGCATACCTGTATTAGTATATATAGCAGCGTCGTTAATGTTATTAAATTCACTGTTAGTAGAAGTAACTATTTCGGGTGAAATATTAGTTACTATATCGTTTTCAGTGCTTTCGGATTCTTTTTCTACTTCTTCTCCTACAGAAATATCAAAAGTAGATGATTCGTAATCTAAAAGTTTTTCATCTTGTGCTTCATCTAATGCAGCAAATACTGGATCTAATTCTTCTGGATTTTCATCTTTATCTATAATAGGGGGGTCTACTTCCTCTTTTTCTAAGTCACTAAAATCAAACGTTGTAGCTTGTGTAGTAGATTCTTCACTCTCGTCATTAGTAGGAGTAATGGGGGGAGGTGATTTTGCAATTTCTTCCAAAGGAGGTGGTAAAGGTTTATATTCTGAGTTTAATGAATCGATATTAGTAGATGTAGCATCTATAGGAATACTTTGGTTTTCTAACATATAAATAGAAGCAGCATCATTAGTAACACTTTCTTGTGATCCATTACCTAAACTAAGTACCATAGCTTTATCACCTATACTAGGATTACCATCGTCAGGAGTATCTGTTACATTATTGCTAATGGCGTTGGTACCAGTAGGGCCTGTAGTAGTGAAACGGATTCTTTGTCCGTTTTTCCCTTCCATAATAGAATCTCCCTCACTAGGGGTTAGAGGTTGTAATTCAGGGTTTTCTTTAAAATAATTCCCTAGTTTAATAGCAGCATTTTTAGTATAATTAGAATCATCTAACTTAAAAATATATTCTCCATTAGCATTTTCAAATAAACTATATCTAGGGGCTTTAGGATCATTTGTACCACTAGTGTAACCTAAATCTCTTAAATATTTATTTAATTGTTTTCTAGCTATTTCTCTACTAGGTGATTTAAATTCTCTTTTAAATTGAAAAGAATTTAGTTTAGGAGACCTTTTAGGGTTCTTTTTTTTAGTTTTTTTAGGATTAGGTAATGAATTACTAGTAGTATTATTATGAACATTAATAGCAGGAGTATAATATGCTGTGGTAGCACTAATATCTCCTTCTAAATCATCATATATATCATTACTAGTAGAATTTATAACTTGAACTAATTCTCCTATAATAGGATATTGAAAATTGTTTCTACTTAATGGTTTAGCTTTAGGTAAACTTGTAGTATTTAATGATTCTTGATTAAACCCAACTTCAGTAAAAAATATAACCCCTATATCTTCAGGGGATTTATATGCAGGATGACTAGTAGTTAAAATTATATCTACTACTCTTTTAGTTGTATTTTGGTTTTTAGGAGAACCTGAAACCCCTACACTACTGCCTTGATTACGATTCTTTTTTAGACTCATCTTTTGCTACTTCTTCAGCTATTGCTTGGAGTTGTTTTAATTCTTCATCAGTAAGTAATGAATCCCCCCCACCAGAAGTAGCGTTATTGCTGATTCTTTGAATAACAGCCATCATTTTAATTAAGTGTTCATCGTTTTTTACACCTATTTCTAGGTATTCCTTAATAAGAGGAACAACTACAGGGGCATCTCCTATATTTTGTATTAAAGGTTTTAATTCAGCAATTAAAGCACTGATTTGCTTATCTTTCTTTTTGCTGTTATTATAAATTTCTTTAAAAACATCAGAAGATGTTTTACCATCAAATATTACTGTATCTAGAGGATTACTCATGGTTATAAATATATCCAGTTTCAAGATATTCAGAATAACGTTTTTGGTATTCGCCTTTCATCTTTTTAACTACCTTAGTTATTATAGGGGTTTCTTCTCCTGTGATTTCCCTTATAAAAATATAGATGGCTTTTTTATTAAAGATTTCTAATTGTTCTCTTTTTTTAAATATAGTCAAAACGGCATCTGCAACTTTTATTTCTTCATCTTTTTTAAACATACGGTGCATTTTTACATCCATATATGCTATAAATAGGTCTAAAAATTCAACTTTTTCACCCCTAACTACTTGGCGATCAAATTCATTTAATATATTATCGTCAGTATCTACGTCGCCTAAATCAGCTTTAATTTTCTTTTTAGCGTAATTTTTATTATTATATAATATAAGGTAGTTTTTACCTACAATACTAAAATATGAGAATGCTTTACCTTTACCTGCTTTAAAGTAATGAAGCTTCTCAAGTAGGAAACAGATAACCTCGTGTTTTAAATCCTCGAGGTCATCTACTTCAGTATAATAAAATTTAAATGTGTGGATAAGATTTTCGGCTAATTTATAAAACGAATGGTGAATTCGCGAATTATAAATCCGATTTCTTTCTGCCTGATCTTCGCTCGCTAAATATTCTATTATTGCGTGCTCTGTATCTTCTGTAAAGTATTGTCTTTTACTTTTGCGTCCTCTTTTTTTAGCCATTTAATTAGCGGAGGCGGAATTCGTTTAATGCCTCCTGTAACTTCTTAACTTCGGTAAAAAACCAACCTATTTCATCATCAGCGATAAAGAATCCTTTATCATCAATTTGACGTAATCTATTATTACATGTATCTATAGCATCACTTTGGGCTGCTATAAAATCTTCTAAGATTTCATTTTTTTTTATAAGATTACGAATAGCAAAACCTGCTATTAATAATAATATTGTTAATATAGTAATAGTAATAATCATTCGTCGTCGTCGCTAAAGAATGAGTCTATAATTGACTTGGTTTTTTCGTTGAAATTAGGATTATTTTCTGGGTTAATCGCTTTAGCTTTCCTTAAAGATTTATCAGCTTTGGAAGCATTAGCGGGTTTAGACGATTGTTGTATGACCGAACCCCCAGAACTCCAAGTTTGGTATTCAATTTCTTGAGCTGTTTGGATAGCTTGGTGAATTAATAGTGGGAGATGGCTTCTAAATTTGGTTTCCTTCTGCCCACTGTAGAAATAAAATTTATTACTTTCGTCAAATAAACCTTCCTGATTGCGAATAGCTAGGTATTCATTATGTGAAATTTTAATACCAGCATCCTGCAGTAAGTACATAGTGCGGTCATAAATTTTCATAGCTGGTACATTTTCATTGAATTTATATACCATACCTAGATTCTTAACATGCCAGTCAGAATCATTTTTAGTAAAATATTCATTATCCCAATCACCTAATTTACCTAATTGACAGAATAAAGATACAAAGTTAAGTTCCTCTCCTGTGTAAGATTCATTAGCCTCATGAAATGCATATAATTTATGTAATTGATTAGCTATCTTATTTACACGTAAAACGTGATCTAAATAACCACCAGGAAAGGCATTATTAAACCAATCTTTAGTTGATGCTGGGGCTAACATCATACGTTCTTTTAAGCATTCAGTTAGTGTTTGGAGTTTTTCTAAACGTTCCCCCTCAAAACTAGTTTCTAAAACTTTATTAAAAGTTTCAAAATTAACCTTTATTTGTTCTGCTCCTATCATCGCCCTCCCATAAATCCTACTCGTGATTGATCCTTTTCAGGTACAATATTAATAATGTTTTGAAGTTCATCATATAGATCTTTCAAATCATTTTCCATAAAGTGAATAGCCTCAGCGTTTTTTCCTCGTTTAGTCATACTATGCACACGAGCCAATCCTTGATCAAGTCGATCTAAGGCTATTTGTAATTGTTTTTTATAAGCCATAATAAAAATTTTTGTGTAATATACGAAAACTATTACTGTTTTCCAAGTTTTTTATAGAAAGAATTGCATTCTTTTAATCTTTCTACTAAGTATTGTTTATTTCCATCACTACTATAGGCACTATTAGCCATATAATCTGAGCTTTTAAATGTAAGGTTATCTAAAAACTGTAGGGTTTCACCAACAAATAAAAGTTCTTCTCTATTTTCTATAGGAAGAGTATTTTTTAGGTGAATTAATTTTTGTCGAATGTTCGACCTCCAGGCGTCAAATTGCGCCTCTGTATCCAATGTATCGAAGAAACTGTTTAATGACATAATGTGCGACTGTGCGATCCGTTGCGACCCTTCCCCTTACCCCCCACAGTAAGGGAAGATACATACAAAAATCTGAAAAGCCAAATTATCCTTTATATCTTATTCTAGGCCTTAAATTAGTAGCTCCAATTCCTTGAAAATAAGCATCTGAATCAAATAATTGTTCTGCCATTTTTTCAGGAGTACCAGAAACATAAACATATTCTCCGTTATCAGGGGCAGCACTAGCACCACCATAATCATGAACTAAAAAGTGGGTGAATCCTTCTTTAGTAGCATATCGAATAAAATTCATTAATGCTATATTTTTATTAATTGAATCAATATCATCAAAATCTATTTTATCAAGTCTAGCTTCTACCCCTACTCCTAATTTTATATCATTTAATAAAATATCCTTTAAATCTTCTTTAAATTGTTCTTTATCAGTAGAATTTTTGTATTTTTGAGAAAGTAAAATAGGAAGTTTACCAGTGTCAAATATCTCTCCATTTACAGATAATTTAGTATCTACATTTTCCCTTCCACTTTTTAGCTTTTTCTTTCCTATTTTCAATTCTATACCTAATTTTTTAATTTTATTAGAATCTATTTTAAAATCTCCAGGCTTATCACCTAATGTAGCATTAAATCCTTTAATTTCAAATCCACCTCCATTTAATGTTAAATCACCTGCGCCCACTGCAGCAGATACATTTTTAAAAAACATAGCTAAAGCTACTTCCCCCATACCTACTCCTAATTTTTTTTCATCTTGAGCAGTAAATTTTATTATTCTATTTATAATAGTAGGGCTGATTTTAGTCGTATTTAATAGTGATTCGAAATTTCCGTCTCGAGTTTTGGGGAAAGTTTGTTGTTTCGATTCATCTTCTATATATGTTAAAAAGACATCTCTATCGCTTTCAGGAATATCTTCTATTAAACTTGATAATTCTTTACTCCATTGAGGGACGATTTTTTCATGCCAATCTTTTTTTGTTAAAATATCTAGTATTTTAGATCTAGATCTTTTATTTAAAACCATGTTAAGGGCTTCTCTCCTTCCTTCAGGAGTATCAATTTCTAATTTTTTAGCAACCTCAGGGGATATTTTATCAAATACTCTTTCAAGTTCTTTTTCACTATCAATAGTTTTAATATCTATCCCAGTATCTTTTTTTATCATTTGAGCCATTTCATCTCCAGAAAAAAGATTTAATTGTTGTTCAGGCAACGTAATGTTTTGTTCTTTTAGAATGGTTTTTAAAACACGAAGATCAGAGGGGCTATCCATGTCTGGATAGCCCTTCTTGCATCGGTATGCCCATTCGCTCAATAAAGCGTCTATATTGACCATTGAAATAAGCTTTTAGCCGTTTATATTGGCGAGTTTTTTAAAGCGAGCTACTGATTCGTTTACTTTTTCACGACGTCCCTGAACATCTTTAGCTTCAGGTCGAACACGGCTAGCGTTATCTGCTCTAAAGTGGGTGTGATTATCAACAGCTTCATCAACTGCTTCTTCGTCTTCAGCAGGTTCTTCACCTTCGTCTTCAGCAGGCTCTTCCATATCCATTTCTGGTTCTTCCTCTTCTTCAGGTTCAACCATAGGCTTAAGCATATTATAGATTTGTCTTAAGGTATCTAATGCTTCGTCTTCACCACCTTCTTCGGGCTCGTCAGTAGTTACTTCAATATCATCGTCACCGTCTTCATCCTCCATGTAGATTTCATCGGTTTGCTCTTCATTTAAGTAAGCTTTAAGCTCTTCTTGAATGATTTTGTTTAGTTCTTCAATAGTCATTTTATTATAATTTGAAAATTTCGTTAATTTTATTTCTAACTTCAGCTCTAATATTTTCTTTGAGCTTAATTTCTTTCATTTTATCCTCAGTAAACTTTTCACTAATTTCTTTCATTGAATGGCCTTCTAATTCTTTTAAGAAAGTTTTAAAAGAAGGCTTACGTTCCATATTACGGGTAGTAGCTTCATAATGTTCCATGTAGGAGTAATAAGCAGGAACGTCTTTTAAGTTTTTCAAAACAGTTTCAGTGGCTTTTTCTCTTTGTTCTGATTCTGATTCTCTAAGTGTAGTACCCATTTTTTCTAATTCACAGTACATTCCTTTTTTAAATTCATAAGGATTTACTGATTCAAATTCCATATCTACGCCTTTATAAGACTCTGAAGCCTTAGCACGTTTTTTAGGGTCTCTTTTATATCCGTAAAAATTATCGTTAGCCATGTGTTGGTTTTGT
>VMHT01101590.1_pt1 | contig 15733 bp, 7 predicted proteins | sample 4693611 | NCBI WGS metagenome assembly VMHT01 (sample SAMN12280063, study PRJNA550983) | marine metagenome | isolation source: seawater sampled from same location over 5 years 0.02-0.2 micron viral filtrate | place: USA: collected off the coast of southern California halfway between the port... ... | reverse complement strand
TTTATTTTAAACAATGGTATTGATAAGCCACACTACATTCTTGACACTGCAGGGAATACAGATATTAATAATATAGTTCTTGCAGAGCTTCCTGGATGGGATAGCTATCAAGTAGAGCAACAAGTTTATAATGATACATACCTAACTGGTAATAGTACTGTGTTTGATCTTGGTCAAAAAGTAGACTTTTCAGTTAACTCAATTATTATTACAGGTACTAACAATAAATCTGCACAAGCAGGTAGCCCTGCAGGATCAGGTACAGTAAACGGGACTAACTTTGTTCCTGGGAACTTGCCTGGAACTATCCCTACTGTATCAGGTAATAACTTCCAGATATATACAGATACTTCTACAAACACAACTGTTGTTGTTATGGGTGGTCTTTCAGTAAATGATACTGTAAAAGTAACTATTGAGTCTAGAAACATTGTAGATGTACGTGCAGGTATTGTACAATCTTTTGGAGACCTGCTAGTTGCTGGTGACTTAACAGAAGTAGACTCAACTAATAATGCAAAGATTATCCGTAGACTATCTGGTGTAGTTCGTACATCTGATGTAGCAGTTCCTGGATCTGTTCCTAATAACTGGAACCCGTTTGCTGCTGGTGTTAGTACCGCTGATGAATTTACTTTGTCAGAAACTAATGTTATTCAAGAAATGAAATCACTACAAGGAAACATGTATATTTACAGTTCAGATAGTATACACGTTATGCGTCTTACTGGTAATGCTACAGCACCTGTGTCATTTGCACCTAACACCGATGAGTATGGGTGTCTTACTACAGGGGCCGTGGTTGAATATGACGGTAAACATTTTGTAGTCGGAGCTAGTGATATTTATACGTTTGCTGGAAACCCAGGAAATATACAGTCGCTATCAGGTAAAAGGGTAACCCAATACTTTTATAATAACTTAAACCCTATACATGAACGTCAATTGTTTACCCTTCAGAACCATCAAGAAGAAGAAATATGGGTGTGTTATCCTACACTAAACTCAACTGGAGGTGAATGTGATGAAGCTCTTATCTGGAATTATAGAGACAATACGTGGACTATCAGAGACCTTGATGCAGTTGCAGCTGGAGATGTGGGTCCGATTAAAGGTGGTGGTATACCGACTGCAACAATTGCCGCAACAGGCAATAGCGGTAATGCAGGTTATACTAATCGCGGTAAAAAAGAAGTTCAAACAGTAACTATTAATGGTGCTACACCAAGAGTCACAACAGGAACTAAAACTGCTAAAACAATAGCTGTTAGTACATTTAGTAATTTTACTACTGATGTGCTAGAGGTAGTAGATCTTTCAGTCACAGGTGATACTGGTCCAAATACAGTTAATGCAATAAGTACGCTTACGTATCCTTCTAGTTCTACATTTACTTATGACAGAAACAAAACTACACATCTTGATGGTGGTGCTAGTGCTGTTATAAATGGTGATAGTACTATTGGTAATGTTAGTTTTCCCGCAAGTGCTATTCTTGGTACTGATTATGCGGATGGTGCTACAATTACTATGACACAGTTTGTTGCAGCAATACGTGATTATGTTAATGCTAATAATGCACTTGCTGATTTTACAGCTACAGCATCTTCTAATGTTCTTACATTAACTTCAGATGTTCCTGGACCTCGTGCATTTAGTACTTCTACTTTTGCAGTTTCAGGAAGTGGATCAACAACTAACATATCACCTAGCTCTACAGTTACAGGTGTTGGTGTGTATGGGATTACTGCAGCACTTAGCCCTGCTATTTCAATGACAATAACGGCTCCTGCCGTGGGTGGGGTACAAGGTGCAATCAACGAAACAATTACTCTTGCAAAAGGTCTTACGGCTCAAGCAGCGATTAGAGATGATATCATTACTAAGCTATCTGCTCTTGCTGTCTTTAATGGTTCTGCTAATGCTATCTATGGTGTTGCAGCTAACGGAAACAACGTAAGATTCACTTCTGTTAATGGTGGTAATCATAGTGCTTTAAGTATTGCATTTGCAACCAGCTATAGCGGTACAGCATACACTGAAACTACTTTTGGTGGTAATCTTACTGACTCAGTTACAGTAGTAACTACAGGTGTGGATAACAGTATACCACAACCAGTTCTTACAGTAACTTTTCCAGACTCTACAACAAGCTCTACAGTACTTAGTGGTACTCAGTCAAGGGCAACAGTTGTAACGGCTGTCAGTGGGCTTGTAAACGCCAACAGTGGGTGGTCTACAACTACAGGTACGGGCCTTGTAACAGCTACCTCTGCTACAGTAGGTGTGATAACTAATAATTTTAGTGTTGCAATCACAAGTACAGGGACATTACCGTCAGGATTTAGTAGTAGTAATTTTACAGGTGCTCAAACAATAGCGGGTGTAGCAGCACATACAACAACAGATCGTGTAACGCTTACACCACCTTTAGGTAATCCAATTACAATAAACTTTGATAATACAAGTACCTACCCTGCTTACAATCCAGGCACTCAAAACACAGCTGAAGTTACTGCTATACAAATAGCTACAGCTTTGCAAGCAGCATGGACAGATACAACTCATTTTACTGTAACCCGTTCTAATGCTGTGTTAACTTTTACAGCTGTAGATCGAAAAGCTATTACAGGTGCATTTGCTTACACAGTAGTTAATGGTGATACAAGGACAGGTACATTAGTATCTCCTCTTATTGCTAATTCTACAGGAAGTGATATTGCAGTTACTGATGGTGTAGATCCAATTTATGCTAAAATGACTAGGGTTACGATTACAATTAACACAACAAGTGGCAGTAGTGTAATCTTTGATAGGCATTATGGTGAGGGTCCAGGGAGACTACTTGATCCTAGTTTTTCACCAGCAGCTAATGATGATACATACGGAGACTCAGGGGCAGCTAGTGCTTCAGCATATCTTGCTTTGTATTATAATGCTGATGCTACACAAAACTCTACAGAATTAGCTAAACCGAATGGTACTGTGGCTACTTTGCAAAGTGCATTACTAGCAGCTTTGGCACAGATTAGTACTAACAATGCATTGATTGTAACACCTGATAGTACATCAGCACCTACAAGTATTGTAATTAGTCCTAGTCAGTTTAGTTCTACAGCTAACTATGTTACAGCGTTTAGTCCTGCTACTCAAGTAGTGGCGGCTAGTGTTGCTCCAACAACAACAGCGTTAACTAATGCAGCAGAAGGAACCTTAGTGGCAGCTGGAAGTCCAACTCAAAGTACTACAGGTACATCTATTAGTACTACGTTTGATATTGTAAGACCTTGGTCAAACAGTCAAACTAACCCTAATAAGATATTTCCTATCTTTGCAGAAAGTGGATACACATCTGGCACATTGTTTAATCGTATTAGGTCAGCAGATCTAGGTTTTGATTTTGGTGGTACACCATACATATCTTATGCAGAGCGAGAACAACTATCTATTACACCTAACTTTGATACTGAAACACTAAGCAGTATTGCTTTATGGGCTGATGGTGGGACAATTGCTACTGTAGGTGGTGAGCCTCAAAGGGCAACCTTACAAATACGTGCAAGGTCTACTAATAACCCTGGAGAGTTAGCTTACTTAACGACACCTGAAGATAATACACAGACGGGTTCTAAAGCAAACAAATTAACTGTAAATGATTTTACTGTTGCAAGTTCTTATAAAACTGATATTCGTATTACAGGTCGTTTCTTAAACTATAGAGTTGATGATGCAGCCGCAGATACTAGTAGCAGTTATACAGGTAGTAACACAAAAGCATGGAATATATCTGGTATGCAGTTAGGTGTTCTAAAAGGAGGCATTAAATAATGTCAATTCAAAACCCTCCTATTACAGAACAATCTGCTTTAGATTTTACATTACTTGAAATGGTTAGATTACTTAATGATCTTGAACAACAAAACATAAAGTTGCTTAAGGATATTAGAGAGTCTACTAACTTTGCTGATTTGCAATCGAAGGTAAACCAACAATGATAAAACTTATAGAGGACAATGACGTATTTGAAGCTATTAAGCTTATGAATAAGTCAACTGAAGAAAACACATATGGTGGATACGAAAGAAACGAAGCCATATGGATTTCTTTTTTCTTAAACATTGTAGCTAAACAAAAAGAAAATAATCCACATTATATTGCTATTGGTGATTATAAAGATAATAAACTTATTGGGTTTCTTTTAGCTTCTACATTTAAAAGTTATTATAATAACATATATACTATGGATGTTAAGGATTGTATTGTAGATAAAGATACAGCAACTCCTTTTACTGTAACTAAATTATTCGATGCGATGATTAATCATGTAAAGGTTCATGGTGGATCACGATGGAGAGCAGACTCTATTCGGATGATAGAACATTCAGAAAACTATGTTAATTTACTAAAGTTAAAATACGGTGCAGAGACTTACTACTCAGCACATGGTATTATAAATCAGGAGAATGCAAATGAGTAGTGGCGGCGGCGGTGGTCAAACACAAACTTCAGGAATCCCAGAAGAGTTTAAACCTCAAGTTAAAGAAGGTCTAGATATTAACCTAGCAAGACTTAGGGAAACACAAAAAGATCCTAATCAATTAGTAGCAGGTCTTAATGCACCACAACAACGTGCTCTTGCTTACCAACAACAACTAGGTGAACAAGCTGTTCGTGGTACTGGTATATATGATACTCGTGGCGCAGAAGAACGTGCTCTTAAAAACCTTATGGGTTCTTCTCTTGGGATGGCATCGGGTGCTGGATCGTTAGGGTCTGCACGTAGCCAAGCAGCAATGCAAGGTGCACTAGCAGATCGTGCAGGTCAATACCAATCAGACCGTCAAGCAATGGCTGGTATGGGTGTTGAACAAATCGGTGAAGCTGGTACTACATTCCAACAACAAGCACAAAAAGAAGCTGAAGCTAAAGACACATCTCTTGCTAACTTCTTTGCTAATCTTGCAGGTGCTGGTACAGAGACTAAGACAACTGGAGGTGGAGGTAAGTAATGGCTATTGAAACAGCCCCAATGGGTGGCGCTAATCGAAGACCTGCTGCAAGATACCAACCTTTATCTTCTGGTCGTCCACAAGATCCAACATTACAAGAGCAAGCTGCTGCTATGGCTAAACAAAAAGCTATGGCAAAAGGTGAAGAGCTTGCAACACCATACTTAGATGGCTTATTTACTTCTGGTGTTGACAAGGTAAAAGGGTTCTTTAACCCTGTTAGCACACCTGCAGTTACTCAAGCTGCTCCACTTGCAGAGGGTGCAACAATGGCTGAGGTAGCTGCAGGTGCAGGTGGTAATGCTATTGGTACTGTTGGTACTGGTTTAACTGAAGCTGCTGCTGCTAACGCTGCTACTGGTGCTGCTGGTACAGGGGCTATGGCAGGGTTAGGTGCAGCTGTTCCATACATTGGTGCTGCTATGCTTGCTGGTAAAGCTTTTGGTTTATTTAATAAAGGTGGTTATGTTAACGGGCCTTTGTCAAAGGCTTCTTATAAAGCAGACGGTGGTAATATTAGAGGTATAGAGCAATCTTTAGCAACAGGTAAACAACAAGATATGTCTAAGGGTCCTCTTGGCCTTCTTAATCTGTTTGTAAAAGGAATAGATTCTTTAACTGGTTATGACAGAGATAATGAAGTAAGAGCAGATTTACCTAAAGCAAAAGAAAATATGTTTATTAATAAACGTAGAAACCCCTATACAGGGGAGTACCCGATTACAGAAGAAGAGTACCAAAGGGTTATGGGAAAAGAACCTGTAAATTTATCAATGGGTGGTATGACTAACCCCCTATCCAAAGTACGCTATAAGCAATCAGGTGGGCCTGTCAATGAAGAGATTGAAGTATCCTACGGTGGACCTTTATCTAAAGGAGTTTAACTATGGCAATACCATATCAGCCAAATTATAAGTTACAACCTAAAACAGGATTTAGATATTCTGCACAACCTTTTGTACCACCAACACAACCAATTAATACACCCCCTCCCCTTGGATTAGACGGAAGTGCTGCTGCTCCTCCACCTACAATGGGTGGTCAACAAGGTCCAGCTTATGCTAATGATCCTTTTGGTGATGATGGTGATAATCAGTTTCAAGCAGACTATAGACCTGCTGCTCAAAGCTTAGGGTACACACGGGGTACACAAAACCCAATGGGTATGCTTCAAGCAGTTCCAATTTTAGGAACAGCTATGGGTGCTATGGGTGCTTTTGATAATATGCCAGATCAAACCTATGGTAATTATGGAACTTATGATGCTAAAGGTAATGTGTTTGGACCCGAAGGGCGGGCTTATAACCCAGAAACAGGTAGACCTGCACAATCTTATGCAAGCCCAAGCGACTGGTATGGTGGTTGGCTTGGGGTTGGTACACCTGAAGGGGCTTTTGGTTCTAGTAGTAGCTATGGAAAACTTCGTGCTGCTGGTGAAAACCCTGTTAATTCTTTTTTAGGTAGTTATGATAATTCTGTTTATAGACAAATGGATTATGATCAAGAAAGAAGAGGCGTACTTGATGCAATGGGTACACCTGATACCCGTCCAAACATGACTATAGCTGGTGCACGTGCTGCTAGATATTCTAATCCTGCATCACCAATAGGTACAATTGCAGATCAAATGGCAATACAAGCTCAAATAGCAAGGGGAGACTATACAGGTCTTTCAGATGATGACATTGATCGAATGGAAGATCCTAATGCTGCTAAATTTGGTTATGGGACAGGTGACTACGCAGCTACTAGTTTTGGTTTAGGCAAACGTAATGAAAGTGGTACAATATCAACAACTGATTCTGATGGTAATCCTACAGGTACTGTTGTTTCTCTTAGTAGTAGTACAAACCCAGGTCAAAGCTTATCGCTCCTTGATACTTCAGCAAGAAATCAACTTGCAGTTAATCAAGAACTTGATAATAGAGCTACTCAAGGGTATGGTGGTATGGCTGGGTTTAATGCAAGTGATGGAGATGGTGGTAGCTATCAAACAGATTCTTCTGGAACTGCAGGTGCAGGGACAGCTAAAGCTGGTGAAACCACACAAGGTGTCTACGGTATGGAAGATGAGTATGATGACCCTACCCCTACTAGTAATGATAATGATTCAGGAGGTAAGTAATGAAACTTAAAAGTTATACAAACAAAGATCGTTACGGCAACATGACCTCTTTTGAGTTCTATGAGGGAGCTAGTGTTGATATGGGTGACGTTCCTCCAATGATGCAGGGTATACCTGATCATCCAGGGGATCCTAAGGGAACTGACACAGTACCCGCATGGTTAACCCCTGGTGAGTTTGTTATGAACGCTGAAGCTACTCGTATGTTTGAGCCACAGATAGAGCAGATGAATAACGCTGGTCGTGCTGTACAAGCTCAACAGGGCGGCACAATCCCTGAGTATGCTGCTAGTAGTAAACCTATCTATGCAGCAGCTGGTGGTAACAGTGGATTCCTTGCTAATATCCTTAAACGCCTAGAGGGTGTTAAGAGTGAAGCATACTTAGATTCTGCTGGTAAAGCAACCATTGGTGCTGGTAGTACACGTGGTGTGCAAATGGGTGACACAGCTTCTGATGATCAAGTTGACTCTATGCTTGCAGAAGATATTGCTGTTGTTGATCAAGACTATGGGCAACTTGTGTCTGCAGATCTAAACACTAATCAAGAAGCAGCAGTTAAGTCTTTGTTGTTTAACATTGGTGGACCACAGTTTGCTAATAGTAAGGCACGTGCTGCACTTAACGCAGGTGACTTTGAAAGCTTTAAGAAAGAAGCTGCAGAGTTCCGCAAGGTTGGTGATGAGGTAATCCCTGGTCTTGAAAACCGTAGAGCACAAGAGCTTGCTTTGTTTGATTCACCTGTTGGTCAAGATCCTTGGGGTATTAATAAACGTCAAGTATCTACTGCTGCTGCTGGTCAACCTACACCACCCCCACCACCTTCAGTTAAACCTGTTATCCGTAGTCTTAATAAATTCGGAAAAACAGACAACTATAAAAAAGTAGGAGATGATTGGTATCGTATTAAAGATAACGGACAATTAGCTAAAGATCCAGCAAGTTCTCTTCAAGCAGCTAATTTAAATAATCCAGAAGGATCTGTATTAGTTGGTGATCCTGTTGCAACACAAGGGGATATTGATAGAGCAAATGAATTTGCTAGTGTTCCTGCTATGCCTAAAGCACCTCCAGTTCCTGCTTCTGTAGTAGAACTTGAAGATGAAGACATGGATCAGGATGCTGAACAGTTAAAAGCTATGCCTGAGTACATGCGTTCTGATAAAATGCAAGGTAAAAACAGGTCTATGGGTTCACAATATGGTCCAAAGAAAAACTATGGTAATGTAACTTATGATTCTTTAGGTAATCCACAACGTGTTAATCTTAATAGGGTTGATCCAAGTATACCTAATACATTAAATGATCGTCTTATATCAGGAAACCTAAGTCGTGAACAATATGATTCTGAAATGGCTAAATATAATCAGGCTGTTAAACAAAACGATGCATATCAAGCCTATCAAAAAGACATAAGAGATGGGACAGATAGTGAAACCTTAATGCTTAATCAAGAAAAAGCAATTGCTGATACAAAAAGCGCAATTGCATTAGAAACAATGAGGGAACAAGAAACTGATCCTGTAGTTATTAATGCAATTAATCAAAAACTTAATACTTTAGGTAAACAAGCAGTTGTAGAAGATGAAGACATGGATCAAGATGCTGAACAACAAAAGGTAATTGATTCTGGATTACAACTTGCTGGTGCTGAAGATGAAGACTTAGATCAATCAGCAGAAGCAGATAAAGTTTTACTTGGTATGGTTGACCCTATGGGTGAAAACGAAACACCTCCAAACAATGCAGTTGATATGGGTGAAAATCCAGCTGACATGGAAGGAAGTGTCCCTGGTATGAAAGAACCACCTTCTCCTAATCTTAAAAATAGTTTCCCTGAAGGAGATGAATCTACTAAAAACGAACAAGACGCTAAAGAAGTTGCTAAGGCAATTGTAGAAGACGATGATGCTTTGCCTGATGATGGAACCACTGATGGTCAAACAGCAGAAGCTGCAGAAAAAGCAGGTGCTGAAAAAGGTACTGAAGAACAAGTTGGTAAAGTTGAAGGCATGATGCAAAACATCTTTGGAAACTTGTTTGATAAAGGTGAGCTTAAGCGTATGGCTATTATGTATGTTGGTTCTCGTATTATGGGGGGTTCTCATAATGGGTCTATGAACTTTGCTGCTAAACAATATGTACAGCGTATTGATGCTAAAGAAGCTGCAGCAACTAAACTACAAGAAAGAATAGATTTAGAAGACCGACAAGAAAAGGCAACTATTCGTGCTGAAGATCGTGCTGTAGAAAGAGCAAAGGATAAAGAAGCCAGAACTCTTGATACAAAAATTGCTCAAGAGGAAAGAACTCTTAAGGCAGCATCAGATTTAAGAAGACAACAGTGGAGAGAAAGCCTTTCAAAAGCAGAAATGGCTACGCATGATGCTGCTTATAAAACGCACAGTCAAAGAGTCTTTGATTCTGCAAAAACTAACACTAAAGAATCTGTTAGAGCTTATAGAGAATCTTGGGACCCTAAAGCAATGCGTGGTGATCCAACACTTCTTATACCTAAAACTGTTGCAACTACAATGAAGCAAAACTCAGAGTATAAAACATTTTATGATAAGACTCCTGGGGGTAAGCTAATAAAAGTTGAAGCTGCACCATTTACTATTACAGATGGTCAAGGTAATACTCGTGTAGTTCTTCTTAGAAGAGATGGAAAAACTCCTATAAACAGTGCACAGTTTACAGATGATAGGTCTATGGTTCCAACTACGCAAGAGTTTAAAGATAGGCAAGCTAAAAATGCTGTAGGTTATGAGAAACAATTAAAAGGTCTTATGAAAGAACAACTAACCACAAATGATGACGGTGTTGATGATAAGTCTAGTAAACCTACAAACCTTGATCCTTATAGTGCTTCTATGGATATTGCTGAATGGGAAATTCGAACTGGTGCTGATGGCCCGACTACAAGAAAAGCAGCTAAAATGGCTTACGCAGATGCGGTTGCATATGCTAAAGCTAACCCTGATGATAAGGTTAATAGCATAGGTAAGTTTATGGATGGTGCTTATATTAAAGCAACTTCAGGAAGAGAGTCTTTATTTAGGATGGATGATGGAAACTCTGTTAATTCATTTAAAGTTAAGGATCTTTCAGATAATCTTCTTACAGCGGCTCGTGCTCATGGTGTTGTTAAACCTGATCAGACTGATGCTTCAGCTTTACCTAGTTTGATCCGACAGTTTGGTGATCAATTTGCTATTGGTAAGACCTATGAAGTCGATGATCCTGCTACAGGTTCAAAGAAAACTATAACAATAGATGAAAAGATGATGGAAACTTGGGCTACTGAGGCTAAGGAAGCAAAGACCTCTCCGTTTATGCGTTGGTTAAGTGATCGTCTTGCAAGTGATGCAAATATAAAATCTTAAAGGAGAACAAAGCATGTCAATGTTTGATACAATATCACCTCTATCACCAAGAACGTTAGGGGGAACTACCCTTCGTCTATTAGATGCTGATACTGTAATTGACGACAGCACCGGAGAGCGATACAGACTCTCTGGTGTTGATGCCCAAGAAGTTGATAAGATTATCCAGGGACAATTTAAACCTGGAGAAGCAGGTGGTGAAGCAGCTACTGATGCTGTCTATGAACTTATGAATAACAATGGGTACATAAATGCAAAACCTATTCTTGATGAGAATGGGGAAATCCAAATGGATGATGGTGGCTCTCGTATTATAGCAGAGTTTACTAATGACTCCGGTGAATCGTTTACTGACAAGGCTTTATATGAAGGCATCTTTAACCCATCAGAACGTACTAATGCAGAACAAGATCTAATAGCAAGTATCGGTCAGTCTCAAAGAGATAAAGATTTTCTTTATGCTGGGGAAGATGAAGCTGTTGATCCTGATGATTGGGACAAAGCAAGAGGTCAGATTGAAGAAGCCCTAGCTAATGAAGGCTTTAAACAGTTTGGTCTTAAGAGAATAGCTGCTAATGAAGCAGAACTAGCACAAGCAAATGAAGCTGGTGTTGGTGCTTACTATAATCAAAACATGGTAGAGACTAGATCTACCGATAGAACACTAAACAATGAAGCATTAAACCCTTGGTCTGACAGCTGGGATAAGTCTATGATCTCTGTAGCCGAGGCAGCTTCTGGTATTAAGAATATGTTTGGTGAGCTTACAGATAATGAATACATTGCAGAAGCAGGTAGACTGGGTGTGCAACGTAACCGTAATGAGTTATCAAAGTACGGTACTAGTATTCAAGATTGGAAAGATGTAGATAGTTTTAGTGATGGTATTGACTACGTTGTTAACAATACAATGATGTCTATACCGTACATTGCTATCGCTGGAGCTTCAGCATTAGCAGCACCTTTAGTTGGTACAGCTGCTGGAGCGTTAGGTGCTGGTGCTGGCATATCTTCTTTAGTTACCACAGCTGCTGCTCTTTCTGCACCCTCTGCTCTTTATGCAGCACAGACTTGGAATGAAATGGAAGGCAAAAAGAACATGGCTGTTGCAGCTACGTCTGGTATCCTTCAAGGTGCTCTTGATCGTATTGGTCTTCAGTTTATTTTTAAAGGTGGCGTTGCTACTAAGGTGCTTCTTAATGAAGCGGTAGATAACTTAGTAAAGAATGGTTTAAAAATAACAGGACAACCTATACGCCAAGTATCTAGAGAAGAAGCTAAAAATATAGTAGGTGCTGCAACAAGACGTAGCCTTATAGATTTTACAGCAGACGCAGCTAAAGCAGCTAAAGGTCAATTAGCAAAGAAACAAATCATTAAAAGATTAGCAACTAGAGCAGGTAAAGGTGGCTTTGGTGAGCTAGGTACTGAAGCTCTTCAAGAATTAACAGCATACACATCAGCTTCGTTAGGGTCAGATAAAACATTTGATTGGAATGAAGCAACAGATCGTATGATTTCTGGTGCTATTGCTGGTTATACCCTTGGTACTACTCTCTCTGTCCCTGGGGCAATCTATGATTTAGGTGCATGGACCGACTTAGCAGTCCGTAAGGCTCCTGCAGAAGCTAAAAGACTTTCTGAAGCTGGTGCTCGTGTTGAACGAAAACGTGCAGAAAATGGTCAACGTGCTGTTGATGCAGAAATAGATAGGTTAACTCGTATTTTTGAAAGAGAAAAAGGATATACCCCTAATAGATCTCAAATAGAAAACCTTGCTGAACAAGCTAGAGAACCAGGGTCTCGTATGCAAACTGTAGATGAGATACTAGCAGAAGAAAGACAACGTGTTGAAGCTACTAAAAATAATTCAAGTGGAGATCAAACAACTAGAGTGAATAATCAGACTGTCCCCGTAACTAGATCTGCATTTACTTCTCTTGAACAAAGATCAAATGATCACGATGCAGTAGAAAAAGATACATCACTAGGTGGTTATGTTGGGCGAGCTATGAAAGGAGCTAAAAAGTTCCTTATAAAATCTTCATCTGTTATGGATCAAAGGTTAAGAGATCAGTCTGGTGCTATTGATATGCTAGGCGCTTTGTTTGGTTCTAATTTAGAAATGAGTTTTTCTGGAAGAGATTTTGAATCAGCAAAGATTGATCGTGTTTCACAATATAGTAATATGGTTGATGATCCTAGAAACTTTTATTCAATTATGAACAATGGTAATATTAGTAATGCTGATAAAAAAATAGAAGTCAGTGATAAAGTTTATGATTTACTATATAAAGCTGGTGAAAGTGGTAGGTTTGATGAGAATGAAATACCGCTTAATGCACCAGTTGGATGGGAAGGTTTAAACTATGACCGTAATGCAATTATTAAACTTGGTCAGGATTTAGAAGGTCTTTCAGATAAAATGTGGCGCAATCAAAAACAATACAACCCAAACCTTGGAAGGATTGATTCTTATCTTTTTAGATTTAAAACATTAAACAAGGCTTCTGTTGCTGCTAACCGTTCTGACTTTGAAGCTAAACTTGTAGAAGAGTATAGTGAACTAGGGATGACCCCAGCAAAAGCAAAAGATTTAACTGATAAGATTCTTGAGAACTCAGAGATTAATACAATTGATGATGCAGCAGATGCAAACTTTGATGTCACTAAAGGTGGTATTATCCCAGGGTCTCATCGTACAAGATCATTAGGCATGTCTGAGAATGATGCGTTTAAGGATTATATGGAACGAGATATCTTTGCAAACGTAGCTTCAGCTGCTAAGTCTGCTGCAAGATTTGAAATGCATCGTAAATATATTGGTGAAAATGGAGAAATCATTGCATCATTACTAGACCAAGCACAGTTTGATGACGGTGTTGATAAAAAAGAAGTTGACAGAATTGCTTCTGAAATACAAGACTATCTTAATGCAGAATCTGGTAACTACAAAAGACCTACTACAGATGAAGGGAAGAAACTTGTTGCTTTACAAAAAGGACTTATGTTCTTAGCTACTTTTTCTATGTTAGGTTTAGCTACTGTTTCTTCTATTGTTGAGATAGCTTTGTCTGGTCGTGCTTTAACTGCTGATCAGATCTATCGTAGGAAAGGGGCAAAGTCAAAGGATACTAGTCTTGAATCATTTGGTTCTGAACTTGCTAAAGTTTTAGCAGACCTTATGGGATTCACTAGTAATACTGTACGTTGGAAAGATCCAGGTCTTGGTAATGAATCCAAAGGTCAACAAATTATACGAGACTTAGGTTATTATGATTGGGATGTTGGTGCTGCAACCGTAACTGGTGTGTCCGAAACAAACCCACTTCATCAAAGATACTATGAGTTATTCTTTAAGATGACAGGTCTTACAGGATGGACTAACTTTACTCGTGCTATGAGGGGTTCTATTGCAGCTGACTTTATGTATGATCATATTGGAAAGATTATAGAGTTTAGAAAAAAGAAAAGAGCAAATCCTAAACTTCAAAAAGATAATGATGTACAAGAGTCTGAAGAAATGCTTCGCAATCTTGGTGTAAACGTTGATGATATGGTTACTCTTCAAGAGAAACTAGGGTCAAATCTATTTGATAATCCTAATCAATCACAATTAACGCCAAAAGAAACAGAAGTAATGCTTGAGAACATGAGAACAGGTACGTTTAACTTTATCAATGATGCAGTTGCACTGCCTACTGTTGGGAACAGACCTTTAATCTATCAAGATCCTAGGTTTGCTTTACTTACACAGTTCCAAGGATTCATTGCTACATTTTCAGCTAACCATATTCCAAAGATGTATCGTCAATATATAAGGCGAGGTAATCCATCTATGAAGTATAACGCTTTTGCATTAATGACTACTATGATTATGCTTGGCTTTGCTTCTCAGTATCTTAAAGATTTAATTAAGTTTGCTGGTAGTGATAAAGAAATGTTAACTGCTGGTAATCCATATCTTGATACTGGTGAGTATGTTCAACGTGGTATACGTGCATCAGGATTACTTGGTGTGACTGAACGTCTTTTAGATACAGCAGGATTTGGTTTATATGATGATGGTCGGTCTAAGAATATGTTGGACTGGACTTGGAAAACAGTTTCTGGTGAAGCTCCTGCAGCAGGTATTATTAACCGTGGTGTTAGGATCGGCAGTAAACTTATTGATGGTGAGATTGCTGAAGCTGGACAACAAGCAAGTAAATTCTTACCAGGACTTGGGGTAGCTGGTGGTGCATCAAGACTAGGTGACATAGGCTCAGCAGTATCAGACGCACTACCTAATTGGAACTTTAAAGGAGATGATTGATGGGTAAGTTTAATTTTGGAGGTACTCCATTAACAGCTGTAGAAAAACTTCGTGGAGAAGAAAGATTAGCTGAAATAACAAAAGCTCCAGAACGTATTACTCCAGAAAAAACAGTAGAGGAGGAGGTAAGTCTTCCCTCTACTCTTCCTGATACAAGTGCTTTGTTTAGTGGGATAGATTCATCCCCCACAGAATCAGATATTATAAACAGATCAGAAGAAATTGGACAAGACTTACAACAGGGTCTTGAAAGTGGTGAGGTATCTTCTGCAGATGCTCTCAAGGCTGTGTTCACAGACGCTGTAGAATCTAACCCAGAGCGACTTGAAACTGCACAGTTTGATAGAGCACAAGCAGAACAACCAACACCATTGTTAGATCAAGAAGGTAATGTTAGACCACCTCAAGAAACTTGGAGTCTAGATTCAGTAGAAGCTGAAAGAAAATCTGAAGAAGAGGCTGGAGTAGTTAATGGTGGTTACCCTGTTGATGGTAATTGGCGTGTTAGGTCTATGGCTTTATCAGAAAAAGTAAGAGCAGGAGAGTATGGGTTTGCAGGACTATCAAAAAACGCTGCAGATAATGTTACTCTTAATACTCTTAACTCTATTGATGCTTATGATCCAGAAGCAGGTAAACCTAGGGGTGACTTTTTAGAAATCCTAGCTCTTGTTACTGAGGATTCTATCGCTCAACTTGCTTATGGAACACCAGAAGATATCCAAATGAACCCAGGAGAGGGCAAGATTGGTGAACCTGAAGACTTATATTATCAGAGTGTTGACCTTGCAGCTGAAGAATTAAAAGGATTAAACCCTTTTACTAAAGATAAAGGTAATAAAGATCTTGGTATGCGTATTAGCAGAGAGTTTCAAAAGTATAACAACGCACAGAAGGG
>VMHT01072331.1_pt1 | contig 15733 bp, 18 predicted proteins | sample 4693611 | NCBI WGS metagenome assembly VMHT01 (sample SAMN12280063, study PRJNA550983) | marine metagenome | isolation source: seawater sampled from same location over 5 years 0.02-0.2 micron viral filtrate | place: USA: collected off the coast of southern California halfway between the port... ... | reverse complement strand
TCTAAAATCACAGTAGTTACAGCTCTTTTATAAGCATCTTCGATTTTTGGCAAATCTGGATGTTCTAGGACTGGCTGCCACTTTTCCTGTAAGTTTTCAGTAAGATACATTTTTATCTCTCCTATATTTACTAATTGTTAAAAACATTAATTCTATCTATTGATAGCCTTAAGGTTCTTAGATATTGCGGCTGTATATGCAGCCATAGCATCCGAACTTGCTTCAACAGCAGGTTCATTCGCCGCCACAGAATCAACAGAATTTTCTTCTATTACTTCTGATTTTGTTTTAGGGAAATAAGATTCTTTAATAGTCTCTAATTTTTCCTTAAACTTTTCAGCACTATCGAACTCAACATTCTCAGCCATAGAGATAAACTTCTCTGTTTCTGTATCTGTTAAATCTTCAGATACTTCAGCGATTGTTTCTCTCTTATTTAACTCAGAAACTTCCTTAGTTAGATTTACATTCTTTTCAATCTGTTCGTTAAGTTTTGATTCTAAGTCTTTTGTTTGATTTGTTAAGTCGTCAAGCACATTGTACTTTTCTTCTGGAACATCAATGTAATGTTCTTTGAATAAAGATTTAAGACCAGTAATGAAATCTTCAGCGATTTCGGTACGAATACCTCTTTCTACTGCGAGTTCATTTTCTTTCATCCATTCTTCAACAACATAGTTTAGATACGAATCAACTTTTTCAGTCATCGCTTCTTTTATTGTTTCAGTTTCGTTTGAAAGTTTTTTCTCATACTGAGCCTCAAGTACTTTAACCTGTTCTTGTATTCTTGTCTTAACAGCAGTCTCAAAGATTGTTGCAGCCTTTTCTTTAAATTCTTCAGAAAGGTCTGCGTCTGTTGAAACTAATGCTTTAACATCATCAGATAGGTCAATATTCATTTCAGTAGATTCTTCTTTATCTTCAGCAATTTCTTCGCCTTCGATTTCAGCTTCTTCTTCTTTCATGCTCGCAGGTTTTTGGTCTTTTGGTAAAGATCCATCCTTTGCGTCTTTATTAACCTGGTCTGATACTTTTTTTACCTTGTCCGCAGCTGTTTGGCCATCAGGATCAGTAGGTTTAACTACTGCCTTGCCCAAATCTTCTCCGTCATTTTTAAGGTGAGTAGGTTCAGCAGGAGCTGCATCTTTATTTGCAGCGTTCGCCACTTCGTCTAACTCTTTTTTTACTTCGGTTTCAGACATTCGGTCTCTCCTTATTAAAAATTAATTAATTTTTTTCTTACTATTATTTATACAAACTACCATCTTAAACCCTACGCTTTTCAACAAAGTCCCGTAGGTTTATAATTTCTTGATGAAGTCTTTGAAGATATCTGCTTTAACTGTTGCCAATTCATGACGTTTAGTTTTTTCGATTTCTTCTTTATATAGTTCAACTTCCATACTTTTCAGCACTCCGTTGTCCCATACCCACTCTTTGCCTTCCATTATACCTTCTACGAAAGCGTCAGGCGCTGAGGGGTCTGCGACTATATCAGCCGCGGTTGCAAGATAGAAATCTTTACCCACAAGATTACGTCCTTGTGATTGTTGTATAGATCCCATACCTCTAGATGATACACCTAATACAGCACCTTCGTCAATAAGATTCTTAACGATTTTACCATATGGTGTATCCATGATTTTCGCTTCGCCAATGAAGTTTTTACCTTCAGATTTTAAACTAGTAATCATGTGTGAAACTCTTTCGAGATTCACAGTTGGTCCGTCAGGATGTCCTAACTCACCAAAAGCTCTTCTTTTATCAATAAACTCTTTTGTATATCTTCTTACTTCTCTTGCTAAAGTTTCGACAGGATAAACTCGACCATTACGGTTCTTGATATCTGCCTGCATAAAGACACCCTTAATTTTGTAATCTTTCTTGCCGTTTTTTTCTTCGGTCAAGACTTGGACATCTTCGATTGTTTCTGTAATTAGTTTCATTTCTCCACCTTCTCTTTTTTTAATTATCTTATTTCTAAGATTATTGTATAGTTATCTCCCGACACAAACCCTTTTGTTGATAATAATATATCACCTGCTGGAGATGTGTTTGCTGTTAATGTTGCGTTATTAGGTATACTATTACCAGCAACAAAGTAATCATGAAAACCTGTGCCTGAGAAAAATCCTATCGTTGCATTAGCAGCACTTGTTCCACTACCTGCCCATAATAATTCTACACCAGATTTACCATTTGTAGTATTTACAGCCCAATATATTTTTGCTAAAACTCTTTCTGCGTTCTCTGACATAAAATTCAAAGCACTAGCATCCATTTTTGTTACAAGTGTTTCGCCAGAACCATCACTAATATTAGTGAACTTCATAACTGTTTTAACACCAACTGTATCTACAATAGTTTGTGATGTAACTACATCTGCCATCTTAGTTTCTCCTAAATTCTGTAATCAACAAATAACTTTCAACATTCGAATCAGTTGTTAGTTTTATTTGTTTATCATTTCCAAATTTTAACTGATCTGGTCGTAAACCATATTTACCATTACCAGTTAAACTCAAATCATCTGTTTCACTTTCAGCACTAAACTTTAAAGTTCCTGTGCCTTTAATCTGATAATAACATTCAATCAAATTTATTTTTGATTCGTTATTACCACTCGTTAATTTTTCAGCGTCAACCACGATTTGATCTTCTTCGTTACCGATACCCTTCGATTGCACTATGTACTTCGAAGTGGTATCAACAACCTTAGTGTTCGTAATTGTCATAGAAAATCCTATGCAGTAAATGCTTCGTCTTTTCTTAACTCGATAATTACACTACCAGAAGTTCCAAAAGCACTTAACTCTAGGTCTCCTGAAGTTGCACCAGTATTTGTTGCGTTGTTTTCAATTTTACCAGCTGTGCCATCATAGTGTCCTGTTCCAGCAAGTTGAATTGCCACAGTATCAGATGACGCACCTTTAAATTGTATCTGTACATGACCTGTATTGTCATCAGCAGTACCTTGCACTAACTGCCACCATATTCTAGTGATATCTAGTTTTGCACCATTAGCGTGACCTGCTAAACCACTTGCGTCAAGTATGTTTGAGTTAGCAGTAGTGTTATCATCCATATTTACCAGAACAGTAACTTTACCACCTTGAGCACCGCCACCAGATGATAACGCTGTATCTTTAAGTGTTCTTGTACTAATTGCCATTTTGTTTTCCTTACTTTATTGTTTCGTTATCAAAATAATCTTCTATATCAGATACTTTGACCCCTTGTTTTCTTGCCACCTGATTAATAATACCTTCAATCTTACCTAAAAGAGGATCAGGTGCTTTATCAATCATGCTGTAAACATCTCGAACTGCTGATTTTAACTTCGGAGATAATTTCTTAAACTCTTTAGTTCCTTCAGGTCCAATATACCTGCGCTCATTTACTTCAGTTTTAAACTTCTGAAACGTCAGGCTGTTCATTTGATTCCTCATCATTATCTATTTCAATAGATTGTTCAGGAGAATCCTGTTCAACAGGTTCTTCATCTTGAGGTTTATCACTCAACTGAGCATTTTGTTCTAAATCCTCTGTTTCATGAGCTGCGTTCAACCAATCATTTGCAACAGTCATTCTTTTATCATCTAAAGCACTACCTATCTTATCAGATAAAGCACTTTTAAATGCGTCTTGAGCGGCAATATTATCACCGTCTGCAAGTGAATCAACCATTGTTTTTACATTATCATTTGACATAATTAATTATCTCCTATATTTATATCGGTATCCTCGTTATCATCCTGCATATCTTGTCCTTCAGGAGCAGCAATAATACCTTGTTTAATCTCGTTTCGAATCTGACCATCTATCTCGATAATATCTTCATCACTTTGTCTTAATACATTCTTTCTAACGTATTCGACAGAAAAGTATTTACCGACATAAGGACTTACTTCATTTGCAAGATTTAATCTTTCTCTTAATATTTCTGCGTTTTTTAACTCAGAAAAATATCCATCTCTTAAATAATCATACTGTATATGTTCTTTAATACTAGACCAATCTTCAATAGTCATAATACCTTTTAGAACTAATTGTGTTTTTAATACATCATGAAATAATTGAGTGAATCTTTTTCTTAATCTTTGAACAAACTTAGTAAATTTAAGTTCGTCTCTTGTAATCTCAGCTGCTCTACCCATATTGAAACCGTTTTCTGATTCCATTCTAGAGATAGGAACATTGAGAGATTTGTATAACTTCTTTTGAAAATATTGTACGTCTGCAATCTCGCCAAGATTTTGACCACCTGCAAGTGTAGAAACTTCAGTACCTTTTGCACCTTCTCTACGAGGTAACCAAAAATCTTCGAGCATAGACATATGTTTTCTGTCATCTCTAATCTCACCAGTAGAAGCGTCATAGACAAGTTTGTTTCTATATCTTGCCATAACATCTCTAAGGTATTGTTCTGCTTTTACTTTTGGTAAATTACCTACATCAACATAGAATATTCTTCTTTCAGGTGCTCTTACTATTCTGTAAATAACAACAGCATCTTCAATCATTCTTAATTGATTAACAGGTTTTATTGCCTTATGTAAATGACCCATAACCATATTTTTAGTCTGGTCAATAATACCAGATGTAACATAAGTTATTGAATCAGTAGATATTTTAAGACCAGCATTTGAGTTTGCTGATGACATTCCTTTTTCATTATAGACAAACCACTCTGCGGTCTTTTCTATAATCTCTATACCTTTTGCACTTTTTGTATCTCTTTTCTTTGTTACCTCACGAACTTTTTTAATCTTTCGTGGGTCGATATATCTAATTTCTGTGAGTCCTTTTCTTGGACTAGTTGGATCTATAACTTTATGAAAGTAAATACGACCATCGATATAGAATCTTTTAAATATATCATGACCTTTTTCATCAAAGTTAAGTAAACTCATAACTTCATCAAATTCGTTACGAATTTTTGTTTTGATATTCTCCGAAACTGCTAGTTTATCTAGCGATATTGAGACTGACTGATCTCTATCGTCTGAGACAATAACTTCATTGATGATATCTTCAATTGCCATATCACATTCAGGGTGTTGGGCAACTTCTCTATATCTTTTAATTAAGTCAACATCATTCTTGGCAGTAACCTCCATATCGAGGTATTGACCAAAGTAGCCGCCTGCTGATATGGTGGTTGTGCCATCATCAGGAGAAGGCACCGTGAAGGCTTGTTTTGCTTCAGCGGGCTTCTCCCTTTCATCTGATTGTCTCGTTATTTGGAAGCCAAGTAATTGTACCATATTATATTTTCCTTATAACTTATTATTATTATTATGTAGTAGTATCTGTTTCAAAATACTGATATGTAAATGAACAGCTGAACTCCTCAATGGTATTATTAGTACCATAGTTTAGAGCAATATCATCTAGAGCAGTTGGGAATGCACCTCTTAAAGTATAAGATTTAAGAGTACTTCCGTTTCTATCTAAATGATCTACGAATATATCAACTTGATAATCTGAAGGATTAGTTAACCCCTCGTTATCAGTCATATTATTCATCCCGTTCATCCATCTTTCTAGACCTCTGTAAATTAAGAAGTCTGTATCATTTAATACAGTAATAGACCATGGATTAAATGTTCTATCGCCGACTAAGTTTAGTATTCTGCCTCTGAAGTTTACAGGAACAGTACCAAGATTTTGTCCAGGTATTGATGTAGCATTACATAAGAATGCTAATGTTGCTGTTTCTCCACCAACTGCTGAGTATCCAGGAAAAGGTAAAGTTACCTTAAACTGATTAGCTCTTGCGCCACCGCCTTTTAGTCGGGCTTTAAAGTCATTTATATTTGCCATTGTTTATCCCTCCTATGCGCCTGCTACTTCAGAAAAGGCAACGCCTGTTCTTGTAGCAATAAAGTTAAGTTGAATGAAGTTAATAGAACGAGCAGGTTTAACAAAAATGTCAGCCCTAAATTCGTTTCTATCAATAACGTCTCCAGTATTATTTGAATCATCACAAACAACACTAAAGTCTGTAATACCTCGTCTGCCTTGTATATCTCTTAGGAATGGTTCTACAAGATTTCTAAATTGAGCTCTTGTAAATTCATCATTAAACTCAAAGAGTTGGAACTTAGCAGCTGTTGATATTGCTTTTTCTAGAGTAATGAATAATCTTCTTACATTAATTCTATCGAAAGCACTAGGTTTTGATTGAGCAGTTTTATCACCAAACAATACAGTTCCTTGACCAGGAAATGCTGTTACAGGATTAACTCTTGACTTATACAATTCATCTCTTTGTGTTTGATTTGGATTGAAAGCAAGTTTAACTGCACCTCTAATCTGACCTCTGTTAAATCCAGCAGGTGAGAAGAAAGGATCAGCGATATTATCTGTTCTTGCACAAAGTCCAGCGATGTCACCGTTTAATGGTACAAATCTAAATACATCATTATACTTATCATACATATATTTGTATCCACTATCGATAACAGCATAACTTGTTGATGGTAAACCATCAGCAAATGCTACGACATTTTGTGTTTGTGTTACTGCGTTTGCAACACCTACAACATCTGCTCTCGCAGGTGAAATAAATGCAACACAATCTTTTCTTGCAGTTGCGATATCCATAACAGCAGTTGCTTTTGTGTCGCCAGTAGCGTCAGCACTTGTCTGTGAAGGACCACAAATGAGTAAAGATAAGTCAACATTTTCTACATCATTAAATTTCTCATATGCAGTTGCAATCTCAGCATTAGTAGCAACAAAATCGTCTGTTCCACCACTAAGTGAAGTGTTAGATACTACGAAAGCGTCACCGACTGTATTATCAAAAGTTGTTCCTGTTTTACTAAGACCATCTGATAAAGTGCTGATGTGATCTACCCAATAGATAAACTTACTAGTTCTGTAAAGTACATCTGGATAATAGTTTGAATTGCCTGAAGCGTCTTTAGCGTCATGTGCCTGTGATACTCCAGCAAAAGTTTCTAAGATTGATCCTGCAGTTCCTGTGATAGCACCATCTTCATCAATAACAGCGATGTGCATTTCATCTAATGAACCACCAGCAGCAGATACATCATCAGTTGTTGTTGGTGCACCTGAGAATTGAAAATAAAATTCCCAATGTCTTAGGACTTTTGCGTCATCAACGATAGCGTGTCTTAATCCACCTGATTCTGTTTGACCAGTTGCAGTATTGAATCTTGCGATTGTTAATAAGTTTGTGCTAATTGCAGTTACCTTGTAATAATGTCCTGAAGGTGCACCGTCGGTTGAAGGCACATTACTTGCGTCTCCAAACTCTAGTATGTCGCCAACTTGCATTAAACTACCATCGTCAACAGATATTGTTGTATCTCCGATAGCTGCAGAAGCGTCATTAACTAGATTACCACTCATTGAGTGTGGTCCGAAAGCAGTTGAGTTAGAACATAAAGAAACTTTTAAACTGTTTCCTAGTGTTCCTGCCTCTCTTGCAGCCCAAGGTCCTATATTAGTGATAGATCCAGCGCCTGAATCTGTCATATATGTGTCAAGATAATCAGTGGTATTTTTAATTAAGATAGAAGTACCGGTTGACACAGCATTTACTAATCCTGTGATTGGTCTTACTACCTTCAGATTGTTTCCGTATCCTAAAAAGTTAGCAGCACAGAAAAATTCTTCAAAGTTGTTTGCATTTGGTTTACCAAATATTTCAACCAACTCATTTTCAGATGAAATCGTTGTGATCTCATCAATCGGTCCTTTTTCTGCTGTAATTACGATACCACCACTAGAAGTAGAGACGGCAGGAATTACATTTGTTAGATCCTTTTCAGTAACGAGAACACCTGGTGATACTTGAAAAGCCATATTTTAGTTCTCCTTAATATTAAGTTTATTAGTTATAACCCTTTGCATATATTTATGATATATCAAAACTACACTATTCGCCTTTATAGATAGATACAGGTTGCCATAACTCACCTGAATCGTCAAAAAACGAATTATTATGACCACTTGGATCGTCTATACCATTATCTATGAAACCAAAAGGTGCCATATCTGCTTCTATGGCATTTTGTTGTTCAGTAAACATTTGACCTCTGACATCTACATCGGTCAACTCTTTAAAATATCTTTGATTTGCCAACCACGAAAATATAACAAGACACATTACTAAGTCGTCTGTAGCACCTGGTTCAGCCTCAAAAGATTTTCCTTTGGCAATAAAAGTTGATAGTTCAGATATTATATCAAAATCTTGGATGATTAATTTATCTGCTTCAATTAAACTTTTGAGATTAGAAGTTCCAATTTTTTTAGTACCTTTAGTCATTCTCAAACCCAATTGATTACCACGACCACTAAAACCCCCTCCTAAAACTTGTCCTGAACGACCTCGTTGCGTTACCATCATCATATTGTCATACTCTAACTCAAACTGTAAATTGTCTGCCACTTGTTGTCCTAAGTCGTTTATCTCTATTAATATAAATGCGTTATTATAGTGTTTAGCAATTTTTTCTATAATACTTGGAAAGACAAGTGGTTTAATTTCATTATCTCTATACTTTGCAACTACTTTGTATGGCACGCTTGTGCAATCTACAATACAAAATGCTGAGTAATCATTTGTTAATCCTCGTGATACGTCAACTGTCATTGTATAAAGATGTTTTTTCTTTGGCATTTCATAAACATCTAAACCACCACTTCGTTTAGGTTCGACAACTGGCATAGTCTTAATTTTACTTGCATTGATAAGTGTATCAACACTACCTAAAAACTCACATTCAAATTCTGTTTGAAACTGAGCTTCACTTGTATTCTTGATTGTTTCTTCTTTCCATTTTTCATCACGACCTGGTACTTCACTCCAATGCACTTCGACAGGAACAAAGTTATTATTTTTGTTTGTTGCGTCTATCCACATCTTATAAAACATATTCATACCATGTGGTGTAGATACGATCATCACCTTTGATGATTTACCAGAAGATATTGTAGGATAAACTGAACTAAAAAATTCTTCAGCAATATTGTTAGGCACATAAGCGAACTCATCTAGAAATATAATATTAAAGGTACTTCCTCGAACAGCACTAGAAGAGGTACTTGCCGCTACAATCCTACTTCCGTTTTCTAGTTCGAGTGAACCTTTGTTCCAGTTGAGAACGCCTTGTTGCATCCACTTAGGTAGATGTTCGTAAGCCAATTGCAAACGACCTAACAAATCTCTTGCAGTAGATGATTTGTTGGCCAGTATCGCAACATTCACATTGTCATTAAATAAGACATAATGTAAGAGGTAAGAGACTATGATAGTTGACTTTCCACTCTGTCTAGGTAATTTACATATTGTAAACCTATTGTCGTGAAAAGTGTCTACCATCTTCCGCTGAAAGTCATACATCTCAAAAGGTACAAGACCTTTATCAATGGTGACAATTTTTAAATAATTTTCTATAAAATATTTAGGACTTTCTAAACACTTTACAACTTCTTGAATTTGTTTTTTTGTAAAACGAGAAGGTGTATGTGCTTTTTTTAAATTAGGATTACCTAAATATTGATCTGTTGTTGCCATGTGATTAAACTAATTGTTTTAGTGATTTTGATAAGTCTTTATATTTTATTCTTATGCCTCTTGCAGTATCTTCAGCTAATTCAAGACCAAAGTCTGCTTTATTCATTAACACATACATTTTTTCACCAAGTAAATTGCCTATATCAAAATCAGATACATAATGAAAACCTGCAACCACTCTACCATATCCACACTCATAAGCAGCTTTCATCAATTCTCTTTCTGCTCTTGGTTCTTTACCTGACACATATCTTGCAATAATAACTGATTGACAAGCATGACCACTAGGATAGGCAGGTGTTTTATTTGTCTTACTTGGTAATGTTTGAACTTCAGGTAAAACAACATGAGGTCTTTTTCGATTAAAGAAGTCTTTAAAATGTGTAATTATTGGAACAGATTCTTTTAAAATTTGTTCAAGTTCATTTTCATGAAATTCTAATTTATATTTTTTAATAACTTTTTTAATTGCAAAATAAGGATCTTGATCGTGATCTCTAACAGACTGTACCTGTTCTGGTGTTCTTACTCTTGTTATTTCATTTACCTGTGTCGCTTCAGCCATATCATTTTTAGGCGGAGGTGGTAATGTAATTACTTCATGTAATTTATTTCTAAAAAATATCATTTCTTTTCCTTTAACATTTTTTGTAGTTCAGTTGTAGATCCTACAAATAAAGCGTTAGTTACATTTTTAGGTCCTTTATCTGGCACTTCTTTTACTTTCTTCAACTTATCTTGCAAGTCTAGTAAATTTTGTGATACTTCACTTACTGTTTTAATTAGTTGTCCTGCAACTTCATAAGCACGAGGATGTTCACCCTCTTTTGCAAGACTTAATATACCATCAATTGCTTCATTACCTTTGTCAATTAAATTGTAAAGATTTTTTCTACCAGTTTCAAAATCTATCTCTGGATCTTTATCTTGTGGTACAACTAAATCTTTTGTTTCTTTTTGTATAACTTCTAATTCGTTTGGCTCTTCAGCAATACCTAATACTTCATTTAATTTATCATCAATTTTGCTCATCTAAATCTTTCTATGACGGTTTAGTAGGACTAGAAGTCTTATCTTCACCAGTTGTCTCATCATAATCTAAAGTGTCTGTAAAAAATTCTAATGTGGTCGTGTAAGTGTAAGTGTCATCTTTATCAGCAGATGTAGGGTTTGGTTGTACTGTAACTCTCTCTACTCTTGGTGCATTACTACCTGTATCAGAATATAGATCAGCAGATACCTTTTTGATTATTGCGTTAGTGCTAATCGGTCCATATAGATATACTTTTGCAGTAAAACTTAAAGTATAAATTATTCTTCTTAAACTAGTTAGTGATCCTGAGTAGTCATCTGAATAATCTACATTATTTAAAATAAATGGTATATCTCTTTTTGTATCCATAGTTCTATCTTCAATCATAGTAACAGTATAATCTGGTTGAAAGTAAGGTAATATTTGTTCTATAATTTGTAAACCATCGTCTGAATTTGCAGTAAAAACATTTAACTGAAAGTTCACATTATATGGCACAGGCATATACTGATTATTCATTTTAGTTGTATCGGCGTTTGTTGTAACTTTTGTTATCTTTTGATTCTTATTTAATTTTCTAGTAGCGTCATATGAATATCCAGTGATTTCAAATGACATTCGAGGTAGAGTGATTGCCACTTTAGAATCATCGCCTGTTAAGTCTTGCTGTGCGTCTAATCTTGCAAGAAACTTTTCCTTAGGTGAATAAGATAAAGGCACTTTTATATTTTGTAGTGGATTCCCGCTAGAATCTAATCTCTTAATATTTACATTGTTAAATATTGTGCCAAACGCAATAACAGTATTACGAATTTTTTTATGATAGAAATGTTCACCAAACATTAGTATTCGTCAACCTCACCAAATGGGTTTCTTTCGCTAAAGTCTAGTATATCATCAGTTGTAGCCGAAGTATTTGTGCCTGCTTCTGTTTCAAATATTTGACCTTGATCGTTTGTTGCCTGATCTGCCATTGTGAAACTTTCATTAATCATATAATCTATTGCACCAATACTACTTTCTAATACAAATGATCCTGTTTCGTTCTCTAAACTAAACTGAAAGTTCATAGTATCAGTTGATAAACTATCTTCGATACTATCAATTGTAGAAATACCAGTATCAATTCTTTCTGAACTGTATTCAAATCGAGTACAAGATAACTTGTATGTAGGTAGAGCACTTTGTTGATAGAATGGTTGTTCGTGTTCAACAAACTGTATTTCAAAAAATGCATTTGTTGTTGGAAAGTAAACTAAGTCGCCCTCTTGTGGTCTATCAGCAACTAAGTCTGAATTATTACCTACTAGAGTTTCCCATCTTAATTTAGATAAAGTAAATACAATATCATCTCTTAGTTCTAAACCAAACTTTTTAATAATCTCTTGTTCGCCCATATATCCATCAGTATTGTCAACATACATTTCAATAATATATGAATCATCAAATTGGCTTGCAGGATCTTCACCAAAGATATTATCTTTGTTTACAATCTTTCTCGGTAAATAAAAGACATCTTGGCCATAAATCTTAAGCTGTTCTATAATTAAATCTTCGTATAGTCTTTGCTCAGATGTTGTGCCTGTGTCGAAATAGACATTTGTTGGCATTTAATTATCCTTGTTGCATATGTGCAGGTTCTTCGTAATTGCTTCTAATTTCTTCTTCTAATTTTTGTTGTTCAGCAATTGCAGTAGAAAATAATTCAGGTCCGTTTAGAGTAACTCCTCCTAACATAGCAGTGCCTGAAAATTTTGAAAGATTTTGTCCCCATTGTTTTTTAATAAGTGCTGTTGCATATCTTTTTAAATAGATATCATCATAGATATCAGTATATGTATCTGGATCTAATTTACGGAAAACTTCTATAATTAAATATTCACCTGCTGTGATATCTCTTGACCAATCCATATCAATAAACAATCTGTTTGATAAGTGATTAAATCTCATTGGTTTTTCTCCCACTAAAATGTGGTCAAGAAAATCTAAGTGTCGCATTGTCATTTCATAATGTACAATACTTGTAGATGAAAAATCGTATAAATCATTTAATCTTAATTGATATCTAACATCAAACATATTTAAATTTGCTCTGTCGGATAAAGGAAATACATTGACAACAGAAATAACCGATGAAGGAACTACAAGAAAATTATCTGCTCTTTTATATGTAGTAGTAATAGAATTATCTGTAACTGATTCTGAAGCGTCTGTTGTCATTCTAGTAATATCATCAGCTGTTACTAGATATTTTAAGTACATTCTTTCAACACCATCAACATGATATTGAGCAAAATATTGAACTGCTTCATCTATTCTATCATCTACTTGGTCATCATCAACATTGATATCTATAACAGGCTTACCTAATGCTCTTAAACAGTATTCTTTAAATGTTGCTTTTGTAGTTGGAACTGCCATATTTTATTCTTCCTTTTAACTATTTATAACTATCCTAATGCTACTGCTTGAGCGATTGCAAACGCCTTAGTTGATTTATTATCTAACTGTGTTTGTATTGCACTAGAAACGCCGTCTAGATATCCTATTTCAGTTGATGTAACATCACTTACAGATACATCACCATTTGCGTCAGATACTAATGCTCTTGAAGCAGTTAAGTCTGCCATTTTACTAAATGCAATAGCAGCACTTGAATTTATATCTGCGTTTACAATAACACCAGAACCAATAGCAGCAGTACCACTTGATATTGTTATATCACCTGATATACCACCCTCTATATAAGTTGCAACTCTTGAAAGCGTTGCCTTTCTATTTGTTCCACCTGCGCCATCATCAACAATAATTAAGTCTGCGTCCACTAAAGCAGCACCTATATCTGTACCACCATCAATTTCTAATGCCGTTAATGCTACTTTGCCTGCTGTAGATATTGTGGCTAATTTTGAATCTGCAATCGCAGCACTTGATTTAATGTCTGCATTTACAATGTTTGTAATTGTATTATTATCACTATCAATACTCTTATTAGTTAGTGTATCAGTTGTTGCTTTACCTACTAAAGTATCAGTTGCATTTGGTAAAGTAAGTGTTCTATCTGCGTCAGGATCAGAAGCAACTAAAGTTGTTTCATTTGAATCGTCAGTTGATCCTTCAAATATGATACTTGTGTTTACAGTAACAGTTGAGAACTCTGAAGCACCACCGCCTGTGATATCTGTTAAATATGCAACTGTGCCTGAAGCGTCTTGAATTGTAACTGTTCTATCTGCTGTAGGATCTGTAATTGCAAAAGTTGTTTCAAAACCGTTTGCGGTTGCACCTTCAAATACAAGTGGACTACCACCTGCAAAGACAGCACCAGTTGCCGTTACTATACCTGTAAGTGTTGGTGCCGATATACTTGGTGTAGCAATTGTTGGTGTATTAATCGTTGGTGATGTTAAAGTTTTATTTGTGAGTGTTTGTGTGGCTGCAAGACCAACAAAACTTTCACTTTGTAATGCACTATTAAATTCTGATAAAGTTCCTGTAAGTGTATTTGCGTCTAGATCAATTGATTTATTTGTAAGTGTTTGTGTTGTACCTTTAAATAAAGTATCTAATTGTGATAGTGTTACTCTACCTTCAGTACCGCCATCAGAAATTAAAAGTAAATCACTAGCAGTTAGTGTGTTAGATGTTAAATCACTTGCATTATCAATATTTACGATTGCTTCTACAACACCAAACTCTAAAGCATTTGCTGCGGAATTAACTTTTATAACTTGACCTGCAGTTCCTAATGATAATGAAGCACCAAGACCACCATGTGTTAGTCCTATTGTATCACCTGATTGAAACTCAGAGAGACCTGTTGCAGTTCCAGCATCATTGAATACTGCTCTAATCGGTGTTTTGTTTGCCATATTTTATCCTAAAACTGAAAAATAGTAGTATCACTATCTGCTAACGCACTACCATTTGCCAATGTAAATGTTTTTGTTCCTGTAAATGTTGTTCGAGTGTCAATCGTTGCATTGAACTCAAAATTTGTATTTGTTACGCTTAATCCGTCAGCAGCAGTAAAGAAAGGCACTACTCTAGTAGGTTGTATTGTTTCACCACTTGATGATACAACAGCAAGTTGATTATCACCTGCTTTTGAGCCTATTGGTAATGTTGCACCAGTAGCAGCAATCGCAATAGAACCTGTACCGTCTGAACTAATTGTTGCACCTGCAAGATCAATTGTATCACCTGCAAGAAATAAATCGTTGAATCTTTTTGATGAGCTACCTAAGTTTCTTAGATTAGTCTGGTCTGGTACAATGTCTTGGTCAACAGAACTTAAATCTAATGCTGGAGCACCAAAAGTGCCATCTTGTAAATCTATACCATCACCTGCGTTTGAAGATGATGAATCTGTGCCATCCATAACTAATCTATCACCTGCATTTGAACCACTTGCGTCTGTGCCGTTCAAAACTAAATCTTCAGTTTCTAAAGTTGTACCTATAAATTTACCAGTTGCACCATCATATTGTAAAACTCTTTTATCTACTAAAGCACTAGCAGTATCAACATCATCTAGTTTTGCTAAATTAACTTCACCGCCACCACCAATTGAAGCCATTTGTTTAGTTATGATATCTTTAAATTTAACAAACTCTTTCTTCATTTCATCTAGAGATGTAATTCTATCTAAAGTTTTTAATTTATCTTTATCTAATTCATTTGCAACTTTCATTTCTGAAAGTTTATCACTTACTTTATCAATTATACTTTTTTCTGTTTCTATTGATTCTAATTCATTTTGTAAAGTTTCAATTACTGTTTCTTCTTCTTCTACTTCTTTTTCTTTTTTTTCTTCAGGCTCTAATAATAGTTCTTTTTTCTTTTTAGGTTTTGTTTTCTGTTTTTCTTTTTTTAATGAAGAAAATAATTCTTCTAAATCTGCAATCTTTTTTTCTGATTTAGCAACTTTTTCTTTTGTTTGTTTTTTCTCGCTGTTTATTACAGAGAAAAAATCTGCTAATTTATCTTCTGGTTTTTCTACAACCTTAACAACTCTTTTAATATCTTCTTTAATTTTAGAATTTAGTTTTTCTTCTTGAATGAGTGAGATTTGCTTTTCTATATCTGGATCAATATCTATCATAATTATCTACTTACACTTGGTGTTATCGTTGCTCTTCCTT
>VMHT01026876.1_pt1 | contig 15739 bp, 27 predicted proteins | sample 4693611 | NCBI WGS metagenome assembly VMHT01 (sample SAMN12280063, study PRJNA550983) | marine metagenome | isolation source: seawater sampled from same location over 5 years 0.02-0.2 micron viral filtrate | place: USA: collected off the coast of southern California halfway between the port... ... | reverse complement strand
TCTCCAGCTTGCTTCGATTCCATCAGGACCCTCCATTGAGTCTTGTACTACAAATACTGTGCAGCTAACTGGAAGCCTTGACTCAGGGTTGTCGAGCCAAGATTGTACACGTCCAGTACGTGAGATGTAAGAGGTGGTCATCAATTAAATAAGATCAGTAAGTGTTGGTTCTTTGTAGTTAGGTCCTTTTAGAACCTTGCCATCAGCTCTGTAGATGGGCTTACCGTCTTCTCCAAGCTTAGACATATTTGATTTGTGGACACGATTCATTGCTTCATCGAGGTCCCACTCCTGGCTAGCAGCCATTTGATAGCAGACATAAACAAGGTCTGCCAGTTCCTTCAGTTGTTCACACTCACCCTTCATGTGGAAGGCTTCATGGTACTCCGACCATTCTTCATCGATCAAAGCTTTCTGACCAGTCTTCCTGTCCGGTCCATTCGTCAGTAAGTAAGCGGATCGGAACTGTTCCGCTTGGTCCATGAGGCTCGTGTGTATGTAGGAGTTCATTCTCAAGATAGTGGATAGCTTTGTGAAGGTCCTCTTTTTTAGAACCTTTGTAACCGGCTCTGCAAATATACTTAATAGCATTGCCGAGGTGGTAGTTTAGCTGTTGGTCGCGGATGAAGTCCCATACTTCTATGGATCCACGAGTGTAGTGGGTGGGTGATTCGGCCATTGTTTAACTAGGTTAGAAACAGTGTTAGATAAGACAAAGTTTTGATGCTGTAAGGCTTCAAACAAAGTGATGATGTCCTCTTTGTTAGCTTCAGGTAGTAGATCATTGATCCTACGTAGCTTGAACTGCTGCTCCATTGTCAGTTCCAGTACCGGAGGTGGGGGTCCAAGGTATGAACCTTTGTTTTGTGGTGTCATAATCGTCACAAGTGAGAATCTTAGCAAGTCTTGCATTGGTGAGTGCAACATCTTCATTTAGATCTTTGTCAGCAAAGGCGGTGACTACGGTGTCCCAATTATAGCCATGCTCCTCAAACAATGTGACTGCACGTTTGATTCCTATGCCAGGAACGCCACTATAGCCGTCAGTTTGGTCGCCTGCCATCGTCTGTATCAAGTGCCAGCGTCGTCCTTCCTCTGCAGTAATTTGAACAACCTCATCAAGGTTGAATAGTTTGCCAGGGATTTGACGCATATCTTTATCTGGAGATACAATAATGTTACCAGGATTAGCCGTAGCATAAATACCCATGGCATCATCTGCCTCCAGTTCTGGCATACGGATGACCTCATACTGTCTTTGTAAAGCAGCTATGACACGTCTGTAAGCACAGGGTTTTTTTCTGTTTCGATGCCCTTTGTAAGCAGGGTAAATTTTTTTGCGGAAATTTATAGAGTCAGAAAAGAACAGTACCAGTTCAGGTAGGTCCCACATAAACTCATTTTTAATTTTTGTCAGCTCTCGCTGAACGTTCTTCATTGCATCAGAGAACCGACTAACGACCATGACAACGTCATCGCCCCAATCAAAATCCTCTTCAGCTCCAGCGCAGCTTTTGTAAACAATGTAGTCTGCGTCAATAAGTAGCTTCATCAGTGTGTGTCTGCCCAGGTTCTGCCGCTGGTGGCTTCGGCTGCGATGGGGAGTCGCATGTTGTAGTATTCGCCAGCCGCTGTAGAGCTTTGTACCAGGGATGCTGATAATGCTTGTACGTGATCGGGATGGCACTCGAATTGTAATTCGTCATGTATGAAAGCGAGCTGTGAACAACACAACTCTTGAATGTTCTCATGGTTGATAACCATCCAACGCTTCGCAACTACACCGGCTCCTGACTGGAGCAGATAGTTCAAAGCTTTGTGTGAGCTATCAACAGTAATTTTACGACCGTCTAATGACCGTATAGAGCCTTTCTGACTAGATACCTCTTTGATCGCCGTAAGAAGCTCTGCAAGACCATCAATAGCCGAAACAAAAGCGGCTCTGATCTCCTTGCCTTTACGTTTAGCACTGCTATCATTTAAGGAAGAATCGAAGGAATGCCCAATTTTGGCGTCACCTGCACCATAGAGGAAGGCGTAGGTAACTGTTTTGACTTGTCTCCGAGAGATTCCAATTTTGTCTGCGTTGACTTGATGGATGTCTCCGTTGAGGAGAATGTCCGCATAGCGTCCCGCATCGTATCGAGCGAGGTAGTGAGCGAGCATCCGTAACTCAATGCCGCTAAGATCGGCACCCACCATAACTTGACCAGGGGATGCTTGAAATAATTGTCTGTAGTCATGGTCAGATGGTACTTGTCCAAGGTTTGGTGATCGATGTGCACATCTATGTGTGTTTGTAGCAACGGAGCAGTGGTGATGGATTCGACTAGCAGTCGTAGCAAGCTTCAGCCATGCGTTCATGCCTTCCGAGATCATGCCCAATTTCTTCGTAATATCTAGACATTTCAGAAAAGCCAGGGCTACATCTGTCCCAATATCCTTGAGAATTACTTCGTCGATGATGGGCTTCCCAGTAGGACTCATCTGGGTTGGCTTCCAGCCATGAAATGTTTGCAGGATCCATGAGATATGGTCGCGAGAGGTTGGGTTTAGGTCCTTTAATTTCGTAACTTCACAGCCTTTTATGTATCCATATCGTTTGTTATTTGCTTTAGGAGTAAAGCTTGATCCGTAGACGAAAGGATACCAGTCACGTAGTAACTGACAAGTTTCTTCAAGTTGTCTTCTGAGAGCCGATGCAAGTTTCCATGCAGCCTGTTCATCAAAATACCATCCATGAAGTTGTTGTTGTGTAAGAATCTGTGAGACTTGATGTTCTAAAGCGACCCAGTCAGGTATGGGTGGAAATGGTCGCATAATTTTACTGTAACGTTTACATCTTGGACGCAGTAGTCCTGCATCTCTTGGCTCCACTCTTTCCAGTCAGCCTCTTTACCAAAGCTGCCCTTGTATTCTCCAAGGCGGTAACCATACGATTCGAGTGAATGGCGTCCTTGCAGTTGGAGCGGCATGTGCTTCCATTCGTGTTTGCGATCCACATCAAGCATGTCTGTGTGGAACAAGCGTGACAAAAGCAGTGTGTCTACAACCAAGGCGGTGGGCTTGAACCACGGGTAAATCTTACTGAGAACAGGTAGGTCAAAACCGATGACGTTGTGTCCGGAAATGACTTCAGCATCCTCAAGGCGTTGTACACCACGGGAAATCGGCTCGCAATCACCTTTATCGTTGTAACAAATGGTCTCGTTAGTTTCTGAGTCATAGATAACAAGACAGTGAATGCAGGTAACATCATCTAAAAAGCCGTTAGTCTCCAGATCGAATACGAGCATGTCTCCAAATGTGAGTTTTGTCTACAAATTTTGCACGCTCTACCATCTCAGGCGTGGGAGGATTGGGCTTGTGAAGCTTCATAGCTTGAAATTCAGAAATCTGTTGTCGGGTCGAACTCTGATTCTGCTTTGGTTTCATTGAATTTACAGGTAGAAAGGTCGTAACTTAGTTGGCAAGCGACACCAACTTCGCCTGAATATCGATTTTTAAGTACTCGCACAGTTGTAGAGCTTGATTTAGATCCACTCTGCTGATCTCGCTCGAGCGCAATGCAGCCATCGCTGAGTTGAGCAATAGCAGCGGATCCTCTGAGTTGTCCAAGTGTAACTCTAGCTCCCTCTTCATGGTTGACATCGGATGTAGTTCTCCGTAAATGTGATACAAGAAATAATGAAATACCTGTGCGCTCAACCAACGATCTAAGTTTAGTCATTGTTTGATCGATCATCTTCCGCTCGTCACCGTCAAGGCCACTGAGCAGAATAGACAGGTGATCAAGAAATACAACACGGGTATCAAGACCAGATGCCATATACTCAATACGTTCGTAGATGTGATCAGGGTCATACGACCCGAACCCGTCAAACAGGTGTAGGTCCCAGTTTTTAATCGTGTTGTCGAATGCTTCGGCTAGCTCAGATCGATCATGCTCTCCAAGGTGGAGATTTCGTCCGACGGCTGTGGACATAAGTCCGAGAGCTGTACGGCGGTTTGACTCTTCAAGAGCCAGGTAACCGACCCGTTCGCCTTTGTTAAGCAGGTTAGTGCATAAGTCACGACAGAAGGACGATTTTCCAATCCCTGATACTGAAGTAATCGTGACAAGCTCTCCGTACCGGATCCCGTGAAGCTTGTTTTGTAGTCCTTGAAATGGGTAGTCATGGTCAGATGGAGGAGTGGGTGTTGTGATTACATCGATCAGTGACTTAGCGTCAACAATACCGTCAGGTTTGTACTGAAAGTGATCATAATTACAAACAGCACGTATTGCCTCTTCGTCGTGTGCTTGGATAGCGTCTGAGGCATCCTTGTAACCCTCTAGAAAGCCGATGTAAACCTTCCCAGGTGGTAATACACTTGCCGACTCGATCGCGGCCTTCTGGCCGGCCTCATCGTTGTCAAAGAAAATAACTACTTTGTCGTAGGTGTTGATCCATTCGTAGTTATGCTTGAGTGCTTTCTTTGCAGCAGGTGCACCATTCGGTATGGAGACCACGTCCCAGTTAGGCTGTGCCTCCCAGACGGATAATACATCCATCTCGCCTTCGCAAATTACTAGCTTCTTTGACTTACCTGTAGTTTTTTTACGGAAGTTTTGCATTCCGAACAGGGTTTTGACTTCACCTTCACATCGGAAGTTCTTATCTTTAGTTTTTATCTTTGCTCCGACAAGCGTGCCAGAGCTGTTGTAATAATGGAAGCGTAGTTGTTCTCCATCTTTGTATGCTTTGAAGAACTCACAGGTTTTTTCTGAAATACGCCGTTTCTGCAACCTTCCGGCTGAGCCTTGTAATCGTACATCGTGCATGTGGTGAGTGTGGATAACGTCGGTGCTGTCCCCAGGTGTATGAGTATAGCACCTGAAACAGAAAACGTGGCCGTCGTCGTACAGGCTAGCTGCATCTGACGACCCGCAGTGTGGGCACTCCATGTGCCGGACAAACTCACTGGTCATATTAGCCAGTTTAATGGGATATTTGAGAAGACAGCCCATTTGATACCTAGCTTATCACACCAGGCAGCATAGGTTGTCTTAGATTTCTTAGAGATTTTGTTATAGGGGGCTTGGAATACCATACGAAGATCGACGCCAGGATTCTGTTGAATAACAGACTTGATCTTCTTTCGATCAGCACTGTCCCAATAACCCTTACATTCTAGCCATATACCATTCGGAAGAATGAAGTCAGGCGTGTAGTTGTGTTGGATTACATACGGGACCTTAGTGCTCTCGTATTCGTACTTGATACCCAGTTCGACGAGAAGGTCAGCGACCCTCTCCTCGAGTCCGGAACGGAAAGCCATCAGAAGTCGTCTGTTGGAGCTGCTTCCTTGAGGGTAACATTGGGGTCAGAGACCTTGAACCCTTGCGTAGAGCCGAACAGCTCAGCTACATCAGTCTCGCTCATGTCACCAGTGTCAACACCAGCAGAGTTAGATAGGGAGACAACCTGCACAGCCTTAAGCTTCAGGCTTGTGCCGTAGGTCACACCGTCCTTGAGGATGTAAGGTTTCTGGAACAGAGCCAGCTTTACCTTTGATCCACCATAGATAGGCGTATCAGAATCCATGATAGGTGATCCTTCCGTGTCAACGATCGGAGGTGCAGTGTCATCGTTCCATGAGAACTTGACAATGTATTTACCTTCCGACACCTCTTCCCAAGGCTCAGGTTTCAGCACAGAACGCTTCGGGTTCTTGAGCTTAGACTCTGCCCACTTCAAGGATTCAGTGCGGTCAGGTTCAAGTTGATCAATGATTTCTTGGTTGACAATAGCCTTCAGGCTAAAGCCAAACTTACCAGGTTTCATCACAGCTTGGAAGCCCTCTAGTACAACGGGCTGTTCAGTCACAATAGTGTTGCGTGTCATTTAACAAAAGAAATAGGTGGAATTGATAACCGATGCAGGGTCTAGTGTGTTACACATCGGTGGGTCGGTCTCTGCTCCAATCTGTCGAGCAAAGGTTGTTAGGTACTCATGCTCCGCAAATAGGTGCATGTATGTTTCACGGACAATGTCTGAAAGAACAGGCATGTCAGTAGCACGACATAGAACCGAGTCATGTATCAGTGAAATAGGTGCGTCGAAGCGCAGTGCAGATAGGTGCAGGAGGCTTGCATCAAGTGAATGGATAAGGTTGGGGGCTGTTGCGTTTTTGTGGTGAGCCTTATCAACCTTGTCGCTTGCACCTGTAGACACCTTGATTTGACACCTACCTAACAACTGTAACTCAACAAGTTTAATCTCAGGTTTCATCAGCCGTTGTGTAACTGAGAAACCAGATGGTGTTGTCCATGTAAGTTCTGTGAGACCACGGTCAATGGCATTGCTGACCTCTGACTCGATCCAAGACATAACAGCCATGGGGCCAGGAACAATGACGTCCATGGCATTACGTACTGCCTTGACAGTAATGGTTAGGTCGTCCTTCTCTACTTCGACACCCTTCTCCTTCAAGGCTTCACGTATGTAACCTCGGTTAGAGAAGGGCTTAGCATTGTAAGGTACGGTCATCACTACCCTTTTGACAGTTTTTCTGTCCATGTATGGTCTGATTGTATCAGGTACATGTGGGGCAGCTTTCTCTGCGACTACCTTGTAAGCATCTTGTGGTGTATCAGATGGTAGGACATTGACCAGCTTAGCAGTAGATGCGTCCTTGGCAAGGCCAGCCAGTATCTGGAGACCACTACATGTGGCGTCCGAGGCAACAGGCAGGGATGTGTGCTGTCTAGTACACGTCATTACACATGCGTGGTATTCTTCACATGCTGCCATAAACTGCCAAGGCTCGTCAACCTCATCCCAGTCACTTAAGTTCCTAATCGGATCCTTTGCGACACGAGCTATAAGAGATTGATTGTCCTTTACCCACTGCTGTCTTTCTTGCATGGTTGCCTTGTCCAGACCATAGGTGGTAGCGACCTGGAAGGCTAACCATGCTTCAGCTTCGGGTGTCATGAACGACTGCTCATGAAACTTAAGTAGTGACTTACCAAAATCTGTGTCTTGAGGTGTCAAGAATGCAGGTATAGGGTAAGCACGTCCACGGTAATCAAACGACCATGGAATATAGAACTTCTCATACTTAGAGAAGATCTCCACTGCGTTCATTGTCATCCTTGTACGACATGACTTCATGAACGCTTGTGCATTTATGTTACATACCTCTGCAGCCTTCCTACGGTAGTCCTTGCGGGACTCCGCATTGTTTGCGATGTCTACGGGCTTAGGTGGTAGAGGCATGTCCACAACAGGGATAAACTTACCAACTTCAACACCACGTTCTTGAAATGTCTTTGCGACATCTACTACGTGATTGTTGAGAGTATATCCCACCTTCTGAATCTTGTTCAGAAAGGCGATCGGTGTTTCTCCCTGTATAAGGCAGGGCTTGCCCCTGCGTACCATGTGATGACCACGCATAACCTCGTTAAGCAAGTAACCACCAGGGTTTTCGTTGGTCCAGTCGTTTGGTTCGATTAGCATCGGCCAAGCCAACGGACTGAACAGTTCAGCGTTGGCTAATACCTGTTCTTTGATCACCATGAACTCAGGTGTAGGTACCACATCGATGAAAGTCTTACGTCCTTCACGGCGCTGCTGTGTCATGAACCATTGCGATGATTCGCAGATGCAGTCTAACAACCAGCCACCTAGCTTGATTCGTAGTTGAATACCCCAAGGCTGCCAGTGTTCGATATCAACTCTGTTCATCAAAGTGATTACATTTTTCACTTTTTGATGTGTACCAGATGACTTGTGCCAATACTTGTCCTTGATGTACTTCAACAAACCAGGTACGTTGCGTTCGTAGTAACGCATCATACACTCGTTTTCTACTGCTGTGCCGATTGCGTCGGTCACATTCTGTACGAGGCTAGACTTAGGTTTGTAGCTAAACACCTTATCAAAGGTGACCTTGCAAGAGATAGCGGCAGCAGCTTCAGGCTCGATGTCTGAAAGGTACAGCATTTTCTCTTTAAACAACCTGCCGTTATGCCGCTCTCTTATAGCTGCACCAGTGGCTTGGATACGATCAGCCACAATAGGCATAAGCTGCTCAATAGAGGCCACGCCATACACACTAGCTGATGCGTACTGTTTGTTCTCCAAGTTTGTTGTGCCCTCTCTTAGTTGCTTGAGTCCTTGTCGTATCTGATCACGCTCAAGCTTGACTTGCCTGTCAATCTCAAACGGTGTCGCTATTGTCGTCCTCCTGCTGTTCGTGCATCAGTTGAATCAGTTCGTCACGGTGTGGATGCATCTCAACCTCATCCATCAAAGTGTCCAGTAGGAAGTTAAAAGTCGTTGGCGTCATCGAGTCGATCAGGGTGAATGTAATGGATGGCTTCATGAGTGCATACAACGAACTCATGAGTCTGTTTGTTCATGTACTCTAAAACCTTAGCCTCAGCAGCGTGCTGACGCTTGTAGATGTGCTCTTTAACTCTACCATTCTTTAAGTTTGTAGCGCGAATCATACAGGCTACATTGGATGGTATCTCCCACCCTGCTACCTTCCAATCCATTACCTCAATGAAGAGATGATCGAAAAAGGCTTCTGGTGGTGCGTCCTTGAATTTCTTCCAGTTGTTTGGGAAGTAAGGTTTGGGCCTTTTACCACTCATAAGTACGTGTTATGTTAATCAGTGTGCTAGATCTGTCCATGGACAACTCCAAGGCATCCCATGCGGCATCCTCGGAGCTGGCGGCGAGAATATACATACGCTCGCCACTTGACAGGGTGACCTCGTACTCACGCAATGGTGAGTGTGAAAGATCAATCGGTTGCTGTGACCTTGGGCTTACGTCGTCTGGCTGGGCGTGGCTTTGGTTTGTCATCATTAGACTCCATGCTTGTGTATGTATCACGTTTGGCTAGCTCCTTGTAGATGTCATCCCACCTGTGACCTTGATCACCATAGTGATGTAGCCAGCAGAGGACTGCGTTCTTGATAAAGAAGTTGTCATCGTGTGCGTCAACGTTTTCCATAGTACCTCCCGGTGATACGGTTAGCACGCTGCCAGATGACAGCAGTGCTGAACAATCCTACCATACCGACGATGGCGAGGATGATGGTGCTTTCGTTCCAAATCATTTGTTTTTCTCAGCGTAGTGTTTGCGGATGTTGTTGAGGCGTATGAGAGAGTCTTCTTCGGATGTTACCTCCATGCACTCAATAGTCATGGTCTCGCCTTCGTCAAAGTTACCATGAAGGTCACTGATTTCGAGTCGGTTCATGACAGCCCGTAGGTTGGAATAGACAGAAACCATGTCACTGTCTGAATACTCAGTTCGGTAGCGTAGTACGTAAACGTTCATCAGTTGATACGGGTGAATGTGTTGTTTGAGTTGGCGTTGTAGATGATACCATCATCGTCCTTGAATAAGCACGACCAGGTACCAATAGGCAGCTTGCATTGTGCTGCTAGTTGTGATTGACCTTGCATCCACAACAAGCGGTGCGTTGCTTCTGCGTCCTTGAATACGTAGTTCATGCAGCAACCAAACGATTGTTGAATCGATACATAGTCTGGGCCTTCATAGGCTTACGTTTTTTGTCCTCTAGTTTGCGATGCAAGTAGTTCACACACTTGCTCTCTGACCAGCCAAGCGATGAGGCCATGGCTGATATCTCAGTGCGGAAGGAACGTGTATAACGTGCGCGTGGGACACGTTGGAACACACGATCGTCGTTGGACTTGAGGTGGTAGTAGTTCATCAGTTGAAAAAGGATGGGTCAGAGTCCGTGATGGCCTCTAGATAGGTGCAGATCATATCGATCGGCATGTCATTAGCATAACAGTCATTCAGGCTATCATACCAGAAATCAATGTTATCTTCAACATTGGTACCAGAGTTGTACATGATAGCGTACCTGTGAAGGGTAGGCGATAACCTTACCATGAGTGATCGTAAACGGCGGCATCGTTGGATACATAAGAGGCAACACGCATGTACATGTTACCTATCTTACCTGTGATGCTCTCCATCCTTGATACGTCACCATGTGTGTCAAGCTGGATGTGTTTGTCATCCAAGCTAGTGGTGAGTTTAAACACGGTCGGTTGTGCGTAGCGTGTGTCCGTGTGGATCATTGTAATCAGTAGCCCCGCTCAGTGCGTGGGCAATACCTGGACAAGGGTTCGCACCTTGCCACCCGCTTGAACGGATCAGGCTAGCTCTTATGACCAGACTACAGCAAGAGAACCCTCTGGTAGTCTGTTGTGACAAAACGTTTCAATTATCGTACTTACGGCTTTTTCTTTGATGTCTTGCATCGTGTAGAACTTGTCTGTGTCCACGAGATCATGAAACCTGTAACCGAGGGCATCTAGCTCTAGCTCAACCTCGTCCTCGTGCTTATCAAAGAACTCGACAAGCTCGAAACCAGAGACACTAGCAGAACAGCCCCACTCGGCTATCTGTTTGATTTCGTTCATGTCATCAAATCGATCACATAACGTGTTGTACAGGTCAGTCGTCATCTGCGTCCTTGCATGTGGTGAGTGTGGATGGGCACAAAAAAAAAGGGATTTTTAGTCCCTTTTAAGTTAGGCAACGGAATGTATACGCCTATGTGTAACCCAGGTTATGGCCTGGAGTTCATAGGCTGGCATGTCATTCTTGAGAGCAACAGCCATATAATCTGCCTTAATTTGTCGGCGCAGTTTAACACCAATGGATGGCACATTTGCCAAGGTGATGCGATCACCAACCCAGATTGAATAGGCGTGACCATCAATACATACATCATCCTGTCCGATAATGCACCTAAAAAACTCCTTTAACTTAGGACCTGAGAGAATACCCTCAACCACATCAAGAGTAGGAACAGCATCAAGAATAGACATAGCTTTTGCTTTGTTCTTACCGAATGTGCATACCTTGACTGTGTCACAGGCTTCAGCTCCTGAAGTAGTGTAAACGTTGATTAGGTTTTCAGCGTCGATTAGGTTGCGCGTCCATTTGTTGCGCGGGCTTAGCGCAGCAATCACACCACAAGCGGTGGTGACGTCCACGCCGTACCTGTCAGACAATGAGATGGCGGCGTCCCTGGCTGTGTCGTACCAATCCTGGCCGGCTACCACATCGGCAACGGACGCAAGATCGAACACGGCTTGGATGTGCTTCTGATTCTGGGTGAGCATGTTAGAAAGACAAAGAATGGAGCTTTGTGTACGTACCCCACATTTGGGTCTTTGAGTCGTACGCCGTGAGGTTGTGGTTGACCCATAAACCTAGGCTGATTAAGGGATTAATCAACAGGTTGAGGATGGCACGCCTTGAAACGTTAGTGTAGCGATAGATTGAACCACTAGCAAACGCAACCTCAACGATCGCGTCGATAGGATCAACGTACATCACATCAACGCATTTGGAGGTACGGTGTGAAACTTTGATAAACAAAGGAAATCAGTGTAAGGGTTGAAAGGGAGTGACGGACTAGGCCATCGTTGCCTCCCGTGGTGAGCGTTCGTTTACCTGGTTAGGTTCTACTGGCTCGTTGTTTAGTCGCTAGCCATGGCATCGTTGCGACTTGATCCATAATTACAGGGTATTCAGCCAAAAGTCAACCCCCAATTTACATGACAGAACACGATCCGATGCACAAAGCCAGTCATACCAATGGTTATCATCGTTGCTTATCAGTGCTGATCTGATTGATAACTGGGGTTAACCGGCCAACAGATCGCGCAAGATTGATACGCATATAACGTGCGTGCGGGTGCGGTAGTCAGTCACAATACCAAGTCACACTACGGCTTCCCAGTTAACCCGGTTAAATGCAGTAAAATACTGGGCCAAACCGGCTGGTATCACTGGGATGTGGCCGGTTTTTGTGCGCGGGAGACCCCCCCCCCATGGGGTGAATCTTTGGCCGCCTGCATATACGTATTGACTTCAGACATTTATGTCATTTTTTAAGAGCTTCTTTCTCAGCATGATACGGTTCATGCAGTACAAACTGGATGTAATCATCAACATATGCCGGCATATACTCCCAGACACGTATGCATTGACCTGCATTAAACCAGTTTGACGTACATACCATCCACATACCTACAACATAACTAATTATTGTCATAAGTAAGTATCCAATAAATAACGTACGACACCCCTATAAGCAGGATAATAAGCATCCATATAACGGACCAAACAATCATAATGCTGCGTAAACCTGTGGATAACACTGTTGAATTAGATCACGACACTGTTGTGCAATCTCTTGATGTTCAACCTGTGTACCGTTAGCGCATCTCAACCCAGTATAATGCAGCCAGGACCGCAACGTACCGTTCATGTACAGCCTTGTAGGCGTGCTTAGGGGTAAAACCTCACGAGCACATTCTTTAGCGACTCCAGCGGCCAGCATTTCGTTATAGAGCGTATAGGCCATATCATATACTTGACTTGCTTTTATTTGAAAGTCTTGTTGTGTATAAGGATCTATGTCATCAATACTATTTTGTCTGTTTTTATTGTCTTGACGTCTAATGTTAAGGGTGTCAGGTTTGTCGGTTACCCCAGCATAACGCTGTGAAAACTCTTGAAAGCTGAATGATCTGTGACGCAGTATTTGTGCTGCGATAGACCGTGTGGTATTAATCTCTACACACATGTTAACCATTTCAAATGGTGACCAATGTTGGTGTTTAATGAGATACTTAATTAACTTAGCACTGGTCTCAGTGTTGTTTTGATTGTCAGGATTAGATACCCGTGCCATATACGACACAAGGTCATCACCATCGTGGGTGTAATGAATGAGTTTAACGGTGGACATACAGTAGTAAGGGTGTTTTAGTAGTCACTGCTTTTATTACAAAAATAAAAGATATTGTCTCAGTAATCTAGTTACTGCGGTGGTCTTAGTAAAAGGGACCCCGAAGAGTCCCCAGTACAGGAGGTCCACCCTTCCCCCTGTATAAGGCAGGGCTTGCACTAAACCCAGTTCTCAACACCGTTTCTAGCTTCGCCTCTTGATTGTCGTCTTTGGTCCATATCCAAGTTAAAAACCAGGTGATCTGCAAAGCAATCAAAGTCGTCTTCCCAGTGTGTAATAATGTCTTGCCAATCACTTTGACGTTTATTAATTATTTCTTGTTGTGCAGAAATACTTAGTGCATCAATAAAATATTGTACACCTTGTGCAAGAGCGTCAATGCGGTCGTCATGTCTAACCGCACCTTTTTCACGACACATACGGCTCATTTGATAGAACAGCATGTATTCTAAACGTTTTTCAGGTGCTGTATCTGGATTAGACGCATAATCCCACTCGATAACGGACTTATCTACTACCAGTCGATGCTGGTTAAGGATAGGCTCTAGTGTGTCAATAATACGGTCTTCTTTACGAACGTTAGCCCGTGTTTCTTCTACGTTTAATGTTTGTTTAGTTTGTATAATGTGTTTTTTAAACAGCTCTGCTACAATACCGTCACCAAAATTAGATTCAATAAGAAGTGTCGTAACGTTGTATTTACGACAACCTTTTAAAATGTCCAAAAGCGTAGTGTCTGAGTATCCGTCCTTGTGAGCACGCATCTCGTGCAAGTACAAGACACCGTTTCGTTGGGATATATAAGCTGCTGTTGTCTCATCCGATCCACGGCCCGACGGGTCAACTGAGCATATTGTTTCGTTGTAAATACCCCACTCGCCTTGTAACTGCATTGGAGAGTAGAAATAATCTCCAGGGAGTCCGACAGTGGGGAGTTCCTTGATACAATTTTTGGGGTCTGAGCACCAGACGACTGATTCAGGAGCAGAGGTAGGGTTAACGCTAGTAACGATAAGGTCAGCGTTTTTAAGGGGGAATTTTTCTGCGTCAGATAAGCTCGTGTCGAGCATGAACTGAAGCATGAAGTTACTGCGTCCCATGGACGCTTCACGTTCAAGTAAATCATCAGAACTAAATCGGTCAGGGTCAGTTACATCCCAGGGTACTGCTCCGTTGTCAATGTCAGCCTGTAGCTGAGGAGCTATAATGCCTTCATAGTTAGCCATCTTACGAGGCACCCTAGCAGGCCACACAAAGGGCTTGTAGTTGCGTTCTGCAAGCTTTTTGTACACTGTGAATGTAGTTTGGGGTGTACCCAGGTACATAATACGGGAATCATCTTTAGGTGTCAAGATAGATTCAGCTTCAGTACATAATTGTAAAAGCTTACCCCGCATCATTTCTGTCATTGAGTTGCCAGGTACTTCGATGTCGTCAAGGATCATTAGATCTGCACGACTACCGGTCAACTGTCCGGTGATACCGACTGATTTAACAGAAGGTGCTTGGCTTGGTGAGCAGTTTACATCAAAACTAATACGTGACCACCGTGCATCGTCAGACTTAGGTTGTAAGTGGCAAAGCCAATGTGTTTCAATAATTAGTTTTTGTAAAAAAATAGACATGTTATCGGCTCTTTCTTTAGAGGCCGAGATGATCATGATCTTTTTTTGAGGGTTATTGAAAAGCGTCCACAGAACAAAGGCTCCTGTAATCCAGGACTTTCCAACACCACGGAAAGCTTGAATTTGTAGACGTTTAGGTCCAGACTGAAGATATTCTGCGATTGCATATTGTGCTTTAGTTGGTTCGGGTAGATCTAGCTGTTGCCACAGTGCTTGTAGAAACAGTTTAAAATCGTCTTGTAGGGCGGTTAGGACGTTGGTCATCTGGTCATCTAGTCATTAATGTCATTGGTCGAGGAACCCAGGTTTCTGGTTTTTTAGGATCCTCTTTTGCAAACTGTTGTTTTGTATATTCTACAAAAGATTTATAAGGACTAGTTCCGGTTAAACCTTCAATAAGCTGATCACCAATCATTAGTGATTGCATATATGGACCCATCACTGGGACAGCACCCAAAGATCTTCCAGCAGCAGCTTTACCTAGGCGTTTTACGACATCCGTTGTATCAAATTTAACATATTTAGCATATTTACCACCTTTGGCTCGAGGTTGCCATGTATCTTCTGAAATACGATTACCATACCCGGCTTCAAATCCATCTTTATCTGGATAAGCTTTAAAAGCACCTTTAGTAAAACGATCGTAAGCTTTTGCACGAGCGTTTGGTTTACCCGGTTCATTTTTAAACCTAGTATCAATCGGATCATCATCTAAAGGCTCAAATGTGTAACGAGAATCTAATCTTTTATCACCTCGAGCAGTTGGTATTTCGTCAACCATTTGATTAACAGTTGCACGAATACCTAATTGCATTATTTTAGAAGAAAGTTTAGTGGGTCGGTTATAACCGGTAGTAGTGTTGTTAAAAGACAATGCATTTCCTTTGTCTCCAGGTTTTAACCTAGTTGCTATTCCAGTAACTTTATTTATACTGTAAAGACCGCCTTTTGGATGTTCTCTGGGTGTATTACGTTGCAAACTGTCTAAAATACGTAATGCCTCTCTAGCATCTGGAGTAGGTTTACCGGCAGTAGGCATTCCCAATTTAAAAAGTAAATTAGCACGGTCTTGTATTGACAAGTTTTTTTTGTCACTCATTATTTAATATGTGAAAGAATTAGTGATTCTCTAAGAATATTATGTCCAAAGCGCTCTCTCATCCAGGAGCGCCAATAGTTACTTCCTTTATCCTGATTACATCTGGTACATGCTGGTACGACATTCGTATTGACATCTTCGCCCCCAAGAGAACGAGGATGTACATGGTCCAAAGTAAGTTCATGTAGTTCATAAGTTTCTCCG